>OLQY01000008.1_pt1 | contig 271059 bp, 246 predicted proteins | sample 1672851 | NCBI WGS metagenome assembly OLQY01 (sample SAMEA3136730, study PRJEB25190) | human gut metagenome
TTGCCTCTCTGACCTCCGTTGCTAAACTGCCGTTTGCTTACGCTAAAGATGGTATTTCTTACACCTTCTCTATCGTGCCGAACGCACTGGGTAAAGACGACGAAGTGCGTAAAACCAACCTTGCTGGCCTGATGGATGGTTACTTCCACCACGAAGCGTCAATCGAAGGCGGTCAGCACCTGAACGTCAACGTGATGAACCGCGAAATGCTGCTCGACGCGATGGAAAACCCGGAAAAATATCCGCAGCTGACCATCCGTGTATCTGGCTATGCAGTACGTTTTAACTCCCTGACTAAAGAACAGCAGCAGGACGTTATCACTCGTACCTTCACTCAGACCATGTAATGGTTGTGACTGAAATCGCGATTTAAAAAGCGTACAATAAAGGCTCCACGCAAGTGGGGCCTTTTTAGCACCTCCCGTACTACAGTCTCTTTTGCCCGCTATCTATACTGCATGGATAACAGCCAAAACAGACTTAACACAGCCGGTTTGAGCTGTGCATACACAGGCCCCGGACGGGCCGAATCTGGAGATATCACCGCAATGTCAACTATTGGTCGTATTCACTCCTTTGAATCCTGCGGCACTGTCGATGGCCCAGGGATCCGCTTTATCACCTTTTTCCAGGGCTGCCTGATGCGCTGCCTGTATTGCCACAACCGTGACACCTGGGATACCCATGGCGGCACCGAAGTCACCGTCGAAAGCCTGATGAAAGAGGTTGTGACCTATCGCCACTTTATGAACGCTTCCGGCGGCGGCGTGACGGCATCGGGCGGTGAGGCAATTTTGCAGGCCGAGTTCGTGCGCGACTGGTTCCGCGCCTGCCGCAAAGAAGGCATTCATACTTGCCTTGATACCAACGGCTTTGTCCGGCGCTACGACCCGGTGATTGACGAGCTGCTTGAAGTGACCGATCTGGTCATGCTCGACCTCAAACAGATGAATGATGAGATCCATCAGAATCTGGTTGGCGTGTCTAACCACCGTACGCTGGAGTTTGCCCGCTACTTATCGAATAAAAACATCAAAGTCTGGATTCGTTACGTGGTGGTTCCCGGTTGGTCAGACGATGATGATTCCGCGCACCGCCTCGGCGAGTTTACCCGCGATATGGGCAATGTCGAAAAAATCGAACTGCTGCCCTATCACGAGTTAGGCAAGCACAAATGGGTGGCGATGGGTGAAGAGTACAAGCTCGATGGCGTACACCCGCCGAAGAAAGAGACGATGGAGCGGGTCAAAGGCATTCTGGAGCAGTATGGCCATAAGGTGATGTACTAATCCACGCCCCTTCCCCTACATTACGGCTGCCGCTTCAGGCAGCCGTTTTGCTTTCTGTCGGGGAAAACAGCGGACGGGAAACGATAGACGCTCCCTTTTTATGATCACAATATCAGGCGTGCGCCACCGGCGTCGGATGGTGCCCCGCTTTTCGCAGCAGCGTCAGCAGATAAATAAACGACACGCTGGCAATCATGATAAATAGCAGATTGTCGGAGAAATTCTGCATCAGCATGGCGGTGAAGGTTGGCCCGAGCAGACTGCCGACGGTATAGCTCATCAGTAACGCCTGGTTCATGGCGACCAGCTGATGGCGCTCGACTTTCTCACAGGCCCAGGCCATTGCCACCGGGTACAGCGTGAAGCCCGATGCGCCAAGGATAAACAGCGCCGGAGCCATTGCCGCGCCGCTAAGCATAGCCAGGCACCCTAAAATCACCACAAAAACCTGAACGCGCAACACCAGCAAGCGCCCATAGCGGTCGGCCATACGGCCGATCGGCCACTGGCCCAGAATACCTGCGCTGACCATAACCGCCATCCAGAAACCGATGCCGGAGTCACTTACGCCCTGATGGTTCAACCACAGCGGCATCAATCCATACAGCGACCCGAGAACAATTCCGGAGATAATGCAGCCGTTCACGCCATGGCGGGCCTGACGCAGCCTGAGCATTGGCCAGATCCGCGCCGGCTCATGCTGTTCATCACTTTGATTCACTACGCGGGTAAACAGCAGAGGCAGAATCGCTGCCAGCGCCAGCGCAGTCACCCACGGCAGCACGCTCATCAGGTCCGTCGGCAGTTTGCTGACCATCAGTTGACCCAGCACGGTTCCCACATAGTAAACCATCATATAGGCGGCCAGCAGACGACCGCGGCTACGCGACGTTCCGCTGCACACCAGGGCGCTTTCGACCACGACCCAAATCATCGCGCAGCCAACGCCAGCGAGAAAGCGCCAGCTGAACCAGGTCCAGAAACCGAGGGTAATACCCAGTCCGACGCAGCCCACCGCAAAGATCAGCGACGCAAGATAATAGCTGCAGTTAAATCCCAGACGCTTAATCACCCATCCGGCCAGCAGCGTCCCCACCAGGTTACCGGTGAAATAGGACGAGCCCACCATTCCGACCTGCCAGGTTGGCATATTTTCATGGGCGAGCCAAAGCGGGACGAGGGTATTTAAAACCGCAATCGCCAGCGTCAACAGAAGCAGGCCGCAGAGCAACATTTGCACCGGCCGGGTGTAGATGGACATGGATATAACCGTGAGGAAGTTTAGATTTCGTGCGCATCATGCCACCGCTAAAAACATTGTCAATCCACCAGAAATCAGGCGGGACGCGGTTTCACGGGCAACGATAGAAGTTTTTCATCCAGCGGAGCGACAACAGAATTATTCTTTATATTATTCCATTGTTTTTATTAATTTATTGAAAAAAAACGGCGGGAATATCAGTAGAAAAATTTCATGAATCAACAGCACTTTTTTGTTGCGCCAGAACCGGATGTTCTGGCGCAACGGACGATCAGCTGGCGATAGCCATACCGACCGTCATATGCAGACCGTAGAAGATGCCACGCCCTACCATCTCGCCCACCAGTACCAGCACGAATGCCAGACTTAACAGCGGCACGGCGGGCTGATAGCCTTTGAGCAGCGGAACAACCCAGCATGCCAGAGCCAGTACCAGCGCAACCACACGCCAGGCCATCAGTGAGCCATAATCCGGCACCAGCGCGGAAGCTTGCTGAATAGAGCTGTGAATCGTCGGCAGCTCGCTGCCTTGCATCAGGGCCACAATCACGCTGGCCACCAGCGCCAGCAGCGTGACCACCGGCAACAGACGCATCGCCCAACCGTCAACTCCCGCCACGCGCAGCAGCAGATAGCCCAGCAGCGGGCCGCCGAGAAACAGGGTCAGGAAGAAGCTCAGTGGCGTCCAGACGGTATACCAGGTCGGTACGGTATCAATGGTGTTATACACCCGCACCATCATCCAGACGAAGATAATACCCAGCGCCATCGTCGCGACCAGCCAGAGGCTGCGCAGCCCGGCCGGCAGTCTCTTCATCACCGCCAGCAGCCAGCCAATTCCGCCGACGGCGAAAAAGAGGGCACCGCTGGCAATTTCGTTACTCAACGACGACGCACCAATCCGGTTAAGCGAGTTAAAAGCCCGCATCGGCGATCCCAGGTGCATCGTGGAGGCGATAAACCCAATCCCCATCAGCACCCACAAGCCAAACATGCTCAGCACCACGCGCTGCTGCTGCTCATTCGACAAACCGCCTTTCATCAGCGCCAGTGCCAGGACGATAAAACCGCCCGCCACACATTGTCCAAAGACCGTGAAGATCATCAGCGGCCATTCATGCCATCCACTTCCCATCTCACACCTCCTTCGGGTTGGCCAGATAGCCGGTTGTATCACCGCACGGACGACTATTGGCGTTCGGTTTAATGACAATGCTGGGTTTTGTAAAGTGCGCGGATGGCAGCGGCGCAACCGCAGCCAGTTCGCCGTGTTTCTTGCGCAGTTCTTCGATAGGGCCAAAGTCCAGCGCGCGCAGCGGGCAGGATTCGACGCAAATGGGTTTTTTACCCTCGGCAACGCGCTGGTAGCAGCCATCACACTTGGTCATATGCCCTTTCGCGGCATTGTACTGTGGCGCACCGTACGGGCAGGCCATATGACAATAGCGACAGCCGATGCACACATCTTCATCAACCACGACAAAACCGTCATCGCGTTTATGCATAGCGCCGCTCGGGCACACTTTGGTGCAGGCCGGGTCTTCGCAATGGTTACAGGCGATGGATAAGTAATAGGCAAAGACGTTCTGATGCCAGACGCCGTTGTCCTCCTGCCAGTCGCCGCCCGCATATTCATAAATGCGGCGGAAGCTGACGTCCGGCGTTAAGTTTTTGAAGTCTTTACAGGCCAGCTCGCAGGTTTTACAACCGGTGCAACGAGCAGAATCGATAAAAAATCCGTATTGAGTTGTCATCGGTTATTCCTTACAGCTTCTCAACCTGGACCAGGTTGGTGTGCGATGGGTTACCTTTCGCCAAAGGCGACGGGCGTTGGGTGGTGAGCACGTTGATGCTCCCCGCCTGATCCACGCGTCCTGCGTCCGGGTTATACCAGGCGCCCTCACCCAGCGCGACAACGCCAGGCATCATCCGCGGCGTCACTTTGGCTTCGATATGCACTTCGCCGCGATCGTTGTAAATACGGATGCGATCGCCGTTGGCAATGCCGCGTTGTTTCGCGTCGAGCGGGTTAATCCACATCTCCTGACGACAGGCGGCCTTCAGCACATCGACGTTGCCGTAGGTGGAGTGAACGCGCGACTTGTAGTGAAAACCGGTCAGCTGCAGCGGGAATTTCGCCGTCAGCGGATCGTTATAGTTTTCGAAACCTGGCGTATAAATCGGCAGCGGATCGATCACATCGCCATCGGGGAGTTCCCAGGTGGCGGCAATTTTCGCCAGCGCCTGGGAATAGATCTCAATTTTGCCCGACGGGGTCTCCAGCGGATTAGCCTGCGGATTGTCACGGAATGCCTTATAGGCGACATGATGCCCTTCCGGGTCGCGCTGCTTGTAAATCCCCTGCTGACGGAAGGTATCGAAGTCAGGCAAATCGGGAATAGCCTTGCGGGAAAGCTCGTGCAGATAGCGCATCCAGCCTTCCTGAGTGCGGCCTTCGGTAAACTTCTGCTCCACGCCCATGCGTTTTGCCAGTTCCGTGGTCATGTCATAAATCGTTTTGCACTCAAAACGCGGTTTAATCACCTGGTCGGTGAAGATGACGTAGGACATGTTGCCGCAGGAAGCATCCAGCGCGAAGTCCATCTGTTCGGAAGCGGTGCAGTCCGGCAGCAGGATATCGGCATATTTTGCCGACGATGTCATGTGGCAGTCGATCACCACGATCATTTCGCACTTCTTATCATCCTGCAGGATTTCATGGGTGCGGTTGATATCAGAGTGCTGGTTAATCAGACAGTTACCGGCATAGTTCCAGATCATTTTAATCGGGACGTCCAGTTTATCTTTACCGCGCACGCCGTCACGCAGCGCCGTCATCTGTGGACCACGTTCAATCGCGTCGGTCCACATAAACATCGAGATGCTGGTCTCAACGGGGTTCTCCAGCGTCGGCATACGCTCAAAAGGCAGGTCGTACGAACCTTCACGCGCGCCGGTATTACCTCCGTTGATGCCAACGTTACCGGTCAGAATCGACAGCATCGAGATAGCGCGGGTGGCGATTTCCCCATTCGCATGGCGCTGCGGCCCCCAGCCCTGGCTGATAAAGGCAGGTTTGGCTGTCGCAATTTCGCGTGCCAGCTGCACAATACGCTCGACCGGAATCCCGGTAATCGTCGATGCCCACTGCGGCGTTTTGGCAGTACCGTCGCTACCCTGACCGAGGATGTAAGCCTTGTAGTGGCCGTTGGCCGGCGCATCGGCAGGCAACGTTTTCTCGTCATAGCCGACGCAGTATTTATCGAGGAACGGCTGATCGACCAGGTTTTCGGTGATCATCACCCAGGCGAGCGCGGAAACCAGCGCGGCGTCGGTGCCTGGTCGAATCGGTATCCACTCATCTTCACGACCGGCGCCGGTATCGGTATAGCGCGGATCGACGATGATCATCCGGGCATTGGATTTTTGCCGCGCTTGCTCCAGGTAGTACGTTACCCCGCCGCCGCTCATCCGCGTTTCGCCGGGGTTGTTGCCGAACAGCACCACCAGTTGGCTGTTTTCGATATCCGATGGGCTGTTACCGTCGGCCCAGCCGCCGTAGGTGTAATTCAGGCCCGCGGCAATTTGCGCCGATGAATAATCGCCATAGTGGTTAAGGTAACCGCCGCAGCAGTTCATCAGACGTGCGATGAGCGTTTTTCCCGGTGGCCAGGAGCGGGTCATGGTGCCGCCAAGAGTACCGGTACCGTAATTCAGATAGATAGATTCGTTACCGTAATCTTTAATCAGGCGCTGCATATTGCTGGCGATAGTATCGAATGCTTCTTCCCAGCTGATGCGCTCAAATTTTCCTTCCCCGCGTTTGCCAACGCGCTTCATGGGATACTTCAGACGATCGGGGTTGTAGACACGGCGACGCATGGAACGCCCGCGCAAACAGGCGCGTACCTGATGCAGGCCGTCATAGTTGTCGTCGCCGGTATTATCCGTTTCAACGTATTTAATTTCGCCATCAACCACATGCATACGCAGCGGACAACGGCTGCCGCAGTTCACGGTACAGGCACTCCAGGTGACCGTTTCATTCACCGGTGCCAGAGCGTCTGCAGCATGGGCAATGCGTGTAAACGGTAGGGTAAATGCGCTGCTGGCCATCGCCAGACCGCCAATTGCCGTGGTTTTCATTAAACCACGCCGGCTTACTTCGGCAGCCAGTAAAGCATCGGGGGCTTTAATTTTCATGGATACTCGCTTTGGTTGCTCACAATTCACTGACAATCGTTATATAGATACATATATAACGAATTTAATCTTTTATAGTTTTTTATGCTGCGCTAACACCAAGGGAGTATGGGGGGAATCGCCAGAGGGATTATTGCCCGGCATCAATAAGGGGATAAAAAAAAAGCGCCCGAAGGCGCTTTTGAGAAACAGGTAAAAAAATCAGCCGATAAATTCGAGGCCGCGCATATAGGGGCGCAGAATTTCCGGGATTTCGATACGACCATCCGCCTGCTGATAGTTTTCCATTAGCGCGACCAGGGTACGACCTACCGCCAGCCCGGAACCGTTCAGCGTATGCACCAGACGGGTTTTCTTGTCGGACTTGCTGCGGCAGCGTGCCTGCATACGACGCGCCTGGAAGTCCCAGACGTTAGAGCAGGAGGAGATTTCACGATAGGTGTTCTGTGCCGGAACCCAGACTTCCAGATCATACGTTTTGCATGCGCTGAAGCCCATATCGCCGGTGCAGAGCGCCACTTTGCGGTATGGCAGACCCAGCAGCTGCAGAACTTTTTCCGCATGGCCGGTCATCTCTTCCAGCGCCGCCATCGAATCTTCCGGACGCACGATCTGCACCATTTCCACTTTGTCGAACTGATGCATGCGAATCAGACCGCGGGTATCACGGCCGTAGGATCCCGCCTCAGAACGGAAACACGGCGTGTGAGCGGTCATTTTGATCGGCAGATCGTCTTCGTCGATGATCTCATCGCGAACGAGGTTGGTCAGCGGTACTTCCGCAGTGGGAATCAGCGCATAGTTGCTGCTATCCGCTTCTTCTTCCAGCGGGCGCGTATGGAACAGATCGCCGGCAAATTTCGGCAGCTGACCGGTACCGTACAGCGTCTCCTGGTTCACCAGGTACGGCACATAGTTTTCACTGTAGCCGTGCTGTTCGGTATGCAGATCCAGCATGAACTGCGCCAGCGCACGATGCAGACGGGCCAGTTGCCCTTTCATCACCACAAAACGGGAGCCGGTCAGCTTAACGGCTGCGGCAAAGTCCAGCCCGCCGTGCATTTCGCCCAGCGTCACGTGATCGCGGACGTCAAAATCGAACTCGCGCGGCGTACCCCAGCGGCTGACTTCAACGTTGTCGTTTTCGTCGCGACCGGCCGGAACGTCGTCGTGCGGAATGTTCGGGATAGTCAGCGCGATATCGCGGATCTCTGCCAGTAACACGTCCAGTTCGGCTTTCGCCGCATCCAGCTGTTCGCCAAGTTTGTTGACTTCCTGGCGTAATGGCTCGATATCTTCCCCGCGCGCTTTCGCCTGGCCAATGGATTTCGATCGGGAGTTACGCTCCGCCTGCAGGTTTTCCGTTTCAACCTGCAGAACTTTACGACGCTCTTCCAGAGCGCGCAGTTTATCTACATCCAGCTTAAAGCCCCGGCGTGCCAGTTTTTCAGCGACTGCGTCTGGCTCGGTACGCAGCAGATTGGGATCGAGCATGCTTATCCTGTGCTTATCGAATAAATAAAAGAAAAGTGGCCGCAGACTACGACCACCGGGATATCTTGATAACCTTACCGCAACGTCTCTGTTAGCGGTAGCGTTTTATGGGGCTATTTTGATCCTGTTCGGTAAGCCAGGCGAGCTTTTCGCCAATTTTCCCTTCGAGCCCCCGATTTGTTGGCCGATAATAACGAGTTTGAGCCATTTCCTGCGGGAAATAGGCTTCCCCGGCAGCATAGGCGTTTGGCTCATCATGGGCATAGCGATACTCCTGCCCATAGCCCATCTCTTTCATCAAGCGGGTTGGCGCGTTGCGCAGATGCACCGGCACATCATAATCCGGACGCTCGCGGGCATCGGCCATGGCGGCTTTAAATGCCGTGTAGACTGCGTTGCTCTTCGGCGCGCAGGCGAGATAAACGATGGCCTGAGCAATAGCGCGCTCGCCCTCCGCGGGCCCGACTCGGGTAAAACAGTCCCAGGCAGAGAGCGCGACCTGCATAGCTCGCGGGTCAGCATTTCCGACATCTTCTGAAGCGATCGCCAGGCAGCGTCGGGCCACATACAGCGGATCGCCGCCGGCGGTGATGATACGTGCGTACCAGTACAGCGCCGCATCCGGCGCGCTGCCGCGCACGGACTTGTGCAGCGCGGAAATCAAATCGTAGAAACGGTCGCCTTTATTATCAAACCGCGCGCTGCGTTCACCGGCAATTTCGGTCAGCAGTTCCGCTTTCAGCACCCGGTTGCCGGAGGCATCCGTCTCTGCCATATCGGCCATCATTTCCAGCGTATTCAGCGCCCGGCGCGCATCGCCGTTAACCAGCCCGGCGATAGCCTGGCGGGTATCATCCGGCAGCACGATATTTTGCCCGCCATAGCCACGATCTTTATCGTTCATCGCCTGCGTGAGCACATGCTCAATATCCTCGCTGGACAACGATTTCAGCAGATACACGCGCGCCCGGGATAGCAGCGCGGAATTGAGTTCAAAAGAGGGGTTTTCCGTCGTCGCGCCGATGAAGGTGATGGTGCCGTCTTCAATATGCGGTAAAAACGCATCCTGCTGGCTTTTATTGAAACGATGGACTTCATCAACGAACAGGATGGTGCGGCGTCCGGCATTGCGGTTCTGTCTGGCGCGCTCGATCGCTTCGCGGATCTCTTTTACGCCGGAGGTCACCGCCGAGATCCGTTCAACATCGGCGCTGGCATAGCGAGCAATCACTTCAGCCAGCGTAGTTTTGCCGGTGCCAGGCGGCCCCCATAAGATCATCGAATGCAGATGCCCGGCCTCAATCGCCCGCGGCAAAGGTTTCCCCGGCGCCAGCAGATGCTGCTGGCCGATGTACTGCGCTAAATTTTCTGGCCGCATGCGGGCGGCCAGAGGTTGAAACGCATTGTCGGAAAAATCGAGCGACAGATTGCTCACATTCGCCTCTACTTACGTTGATCGTCCACCGTCACCCCTTTCGGCGGTGTAAAGGTGAACTTCGATGCATCGACCGCACCGTTTTGCTGAGACTTCAGCTGGTAGCTGCTGCGCTGGTCATCCTGCTCTACCGCGCTGAACTGATGGATGGTCCCGTCGCGGCCCACGTTAATCGTAAACTGCTTCAGGTTGCCGCCGCCGCTTTTTGGCGTCAGGACAAAATCATCGCCGTTTTGCTTGATGTTGTACTGCTGCCAGTCGTTGGACTGGTTGCGGGCAATCAGCATAAACGGCGTGTTGCTGGTGGCGTCTTTCAGCCAGGTGACGGTTGCCTGCTCCACAAACGGGTTGTAGAACCACAGGGTCTTCCCGTCAGAAACCAGAATGCTTTCATCCGGCTGGGTCATATGCCAGTTAAACAGATTCGGACGTTTAACCCACAGGTCGCCCTGTCCGTCCTGTACGGCGTTACCGCTGCCATCGGTCACTTTTTGGGTGAAGCTGGCATGGAAGCTGCTCACTTTATCGAGGCGGCTTTTCAAATCACTGGCGGCATCCGCCCAAACCTGGCTCACGACAAATCCAGACAGTAATGCACAGGTGATTGCGAGTTTTTTCATTGTTATTCCTTAATGTGCGTCACTCCCGACGCGGGAGCCTCTTCTGCCTCCTAATTTAGGGCCGCCTGGCACGGCGGAACAGCAGAACAGGCTGATTTTGCGCTTATTTACCCAACTTTGCACTTACTCGAAGGGCGGCGGCGCCAGCACTTCACGGTTACCATTATGGCCCTGCTCGCTGACGATACCCTGCGCTTCCATCTGTTCGATAATACGTGCCGCACGGTTATATCCGATGCGGAACTGACGCTGAACGCCGGAAATCGAGGCTTTACGTTTTTCAGTGACGAAGTTCACGGCCTGATCGAACAACGGATCCAGCTCTTCACCACCGTCAAAGCCGCCGCTGCCGCCTTCGCTTTCACTATCTGACGTAATGCCGTCAACATACTGCGGACGCCCGCGCGCTTTCCAGTCCTGAACCACGGCGTGGACTTCCTGGTCGCGAACAAACGCGCCGTGGACACGAACCGGCATGGTCGAGTTCGGCCCGGAATAAAGCATATCCCCCATCCCCAGCAGTGATTCCGCACCGCCCTGATCGAGGATGGTACGCGAGTCAATTTTGCTCGAGACGGTGAAGGCGATACGCGTCGGAATGTTCGCTTTAATAAGACCGGTAATCACGTCAACCGACGGACGCTGGGTTGCCAGCACGAGGTGAATACCCGCCGCACGCGCTTTCTGCGCCAGACGAGCAATCAGCTCTTCGACCTTCTTGCCGACGGTCATCATCAGGTCGGCGAATTCATCCACCAGCACGACGATATACGGCAGTTTTTCCAGCACCGGATGGACGGCGTCCATACTGTCGCCCGGTTTCCAGTACGGATCCGGAATCGGACGGCCCATACGCGCCGCTTCGGCGATTTTCTCGTTGTAACCCGCCAGGTTACGCACACCCAGCGCCGACATCAGCTTGTAGCGACGCTCCATTTCGTTCACGCTCCAGCGCAGTGCGTTAGCGGCGTCTTTCATATCGGTGACGACTTCGGTCAGCAGATGCGGGATCCCTTCATAGACCGACAGTTCAAGCATTTTCGGGTCGATCATAATGAAGCGCACATCTTCCGGCTGCGCTTTATAAAGCATGCTGAGGATCATGGCATTCACCCCAACCGATTTACCGGAACCGGTGGTACCGGCAACCAGCAGGTGCGGCATTTTTGCCAGATCGGCAACGACCGGATCGCCGGCGATGTCTTTACCCAGCACCACGGTGAGCGGCGATGGGTTATCGCGGAATTTGGTGTTATCCAGCACTTCACGCAGATAAACGGTCTGACGTTTTTTATTCGGCAGTTCCAGACCCACGTACGGTTTACCCGGAATCACTTCCACGACGCGCACCGCAATGGTGGACAAGGAGCGGGCCAGGTCACGCGAAAGGTTTGAAATCCGCGCGGCCTTCACGCCCGGCGCCAGATTCAGTTCGAAGCGAGTGATAACCGGGCCTGGCGAGTAGTTCACTACATCGGCTTTAATACGGAAGTCAGCCAGACGGGCCTCAACCAGGCGCGCCATTTGCTCCAGCGCGAAGGTATCCACCGGCTCGACCTCGCTCGGCGGCGGGGTCAGCAGATCCAACGACGGCAGCGGCGTCGTCGGCCGTTGCATCGGCTGGCTGTTGCCGTTACGCATCAGCAGCGGGTGAATCAGGCTATCCTGCGGCGGCACTGCGGCTGCCTGCTGCGGCATGTGGCCCTGATGGGCTTGCTGCGGCTGATAGCTCTGTGCGGCAGGCTGAGGCTGCTGCGCCGGAGGTTGAACCGGCTGCACAGGTTGTTGATACGGTTGTTGTACCGGCGACGATTGCGCCGGTTGTTGATACCGTTGGACGGGCTGCTGGTACTGCTGCACCGGCGGCTGAGTCTCTGGCATCGGCGTGAACAGCGGTTCGCTCGGACCGTCATCGACCAGCGCTTTCATCGGCGAGAAATCATAATCCGCAGGAGAGAACGGCGTTGCGCCCTGCGGCTGTTCGCTGCTGTAGCGCTGCTGCTGCGACGCCGCAAACTGACGGGCCAGTTCAGCTTCAGCTGCGGAGTCATCCTCTTCATCCTGCGCGTAGACTTCGCCGTAACGCTGCTGCTGGGTGGCGGCAAACTGGCGCGCCAGTTCGTCCTGTTCCAGCGCGTCCGCTTCTTCATCCGTTAACGGCTCGTCGTCATAGGCCTGATTCAGCTCCGCTTTACGCGCCCGCTCTTCAGCCATACGTTGCGACGGCAGTTTAATACCATACGATGCCAGCTCACGGCGCGTAGGGACGCGGACATGATTAGGACGCGGCAGTTTTGGACCAATCCCCTCTTTCACCTGCGCACGCGGCCCACCGGATGCCGGACTGAACAGAGGCGCAGCAGAGGATGCGGCGGAAGCAACCGTCGCCGCCGTTGCACCAGCGCTCGTCGCCTGCTGTACACCGGCGGCAAGGGTGGTCACCGCTGCGGCTTCGACCGGAGAGGCTGGCGGTGGTGTAACAGGCCGTGTGGCGACCGGGCTTGCCGGCTCAGGGATCGGCTGATACCAGGCGGCCAGCTGCTCACGTTCGCGCGCACGTTTTTCTTCGACTTCTTCAAAATAATACATCGGCGGACGCTGCGGCTTCACCTCTTCCTGCGGCGCTTCAGGCGCTACGGCAGGGGCCGCTGCCGACGGCTCCGGCTGGTAAACCGGCTGCTGTACCGGGGCCTGCTCAGGCTGATACGCCTGATGCTGCGGGTAGGACGGCTCCGGCTGGTAAACCGGCTGCTGTACCGGCGCCTGCTCAGGCTGATACGCCTGATGCTGCGGGTAGGACGGCTCCGGCTGATAAACCGGCTGCTGTACCGGCGCCTGCTCAGGCTGATACGCCTGATGCTGCGGGTAGGACGGCTCCGGCTGATAAACCGGCTGCTGTACCGGCGCCTGCTCAGGCTGGTACGCCTGATGCTGCGGGTAGGACGGCTCCGGCTGGTAAACCGGCTGCTGTACCGGCGCCTGCTCAGGCTGATACGCCTGATGCTGCGGGTAGGACGGCTCCGGCTGGTAAACCGGCTGCTGTACCGGCGCCTGCTCAGGCTGGTACGCCTGATGCTGCGGGTAGGACGGCTCCGGCTGGTAAACCGGCTGCGGCGCGTGCTCAGCTACCGGTTCAGCCCATGCCTGTGGCGCTGCGGTTGCAGCAGCTGCCGCTGCCAGCGGATCGGCAATGCTGTGACCATTTAATAGCGGATCGTAAGGGTCAAAATCCCCCGGCCGCGCGGCGCTGGCGCCAGAGAACAACACATCGTCAGCATCGCCAGGACGTGCGGCGCTGGAGCCCGAAAAGAGTACATCGTCCGCCGCTACGGGCGCGCCGTTGGCGCTGAACTGTACATCCTCTTCGGCATCATCCATACGCTTGCCAGAGAACAGCGCGGCATCGGTTTTACGCCCCATCGGATTGGAGAATTTCTCCGCCAGACGCTGACGGCGAGCGAGCGCGCTGCGTAAAATGCGCGCACGACGAGATTCCTGCGGTTTGACTGCGTCGTCGTAGTCGTCTTCATCGTCTTCGTATTCGTCCTCATCCACCCAGGTATCGTCCCGTCGGGTACGGTTGCTGGCGAAGGTCAGAACAGACAAAATCGCACCGCCGAGTTTTTCGGCAATGCTGACCCATGACCAACCGGTAAACAGCGTTAAACCGGCCGCCCAGATGCAGAGCAACGCAATAGTGCCGCCGCTGCTGTGCAGCAACGGTTGCAGAGTGGTACTCAGTAAACTGCCGATCACGCCGCCGGAGGCAAAATACCAGATATCATCAGCGTTAATCGCGGCCAGGCCGCAGGAGGTCAGAATCAGCGCCAGTGCGCCAATTAAGCGTAGCGAAACAGCGAAGTAGTCGATGTACTCGTCGCTGGCCTGATTACGCCAGGCGAACCAACAACCGCCGATAATAATCACGGGAATGGTGTAAGCCATTACGCCAAAAATGAAAAATAGCGTATCGGCAAGCCAGGCTCCCGGAATGCCACCTATGTTATGAATAGGTTCATGCCAGGCCGTTTGCGACCAGCTAGGATCCGAGGGATTAAAGCTCAGTAATGCCGCCATCAGCCAGATGGCAAACAGGGAGCAAAGGATGAGTAACGCCTCAAGGAGTCGGCGCCCGCTGCTTAACTTGGTCAGTTTGACTTCTTTGTCTTCGGTGTATTCCTGGCTCAAAAAAGGCTCTCCAGGTATCAGGCTGTTTCCTGCCTGCTGCTAAAACGGACAACAGTGCCGGGTCACCCCGGCACTGTTGCTGTATGGATTAACAGGAGTGTAATCAAACTACGTCGATTTTGCACCTGTTCCGTGTTAGCGCGTCTTAATTACCAGACGATTACTTTGCTTGACTTCTTCCATTACCACGTAGGTACGGGTGTCGTTCACGCCCGGCAGACGTAGCAGGGTCTCGCCCAGTAATTTGCGATACGCTGACATATCCGGTACGCGGGTTTTCAACAGATAGTCGAAATCACCGGATACCAGATGACACTCTTGAATTTCTTCAAGTTTTTGCACAGCGGCGTTAAATTGCTCAAACACATCCGGCGCGCCACGATTCAGAGTAATCTCAACAAATACCAGAAGTGATGCATCCAGATAGTGTGGGTTGAGCAGCGCCGTATAGCCCTGAATAAAACCCTGTCTTTCCAGTCGACGCACGCGCTCAAGGCAAGGCGTCGGGGAAAGTCCCACCCGTTTAGAAAGTTCGACGTTTGAAATACGCCCGTCTTTTTGCAGCTCATTCAAAATATTACGATCGATGCGGTCGAGATCTTTGCCAGGGCGCTTCTTGCTATCTACCATTATTATTGTCTCTCTGTATTCCTTCCCTACTCCTGTTCCGACTCAGAGCCTTCACTGCCCGAGTCCATCCTGTTCTTACCCGTATACGACATTGAGTAACCCCAGGGGTACGTGAGAAGCCCGTTGCCTGACGGCAGCCACCGACATCACGCATGGCGTCTGTCCACACCATGCGTAGATTTCGCTAACCCGGATAAAAATGGCATTTGCGTGCATGAAAATTCGCCGCACGCGAAACACTGCTTTTTGTCTTCCATGAATGTTTTCGCAAAAGCACAGGGGATTGTCAAAGCAAAACATCGATTTTTAGTACAAGATGCCAGATATTCATTATCCGCCCCCGGTGATTCTCATGTTTTCCTCTTATAATTGTCCCGACAACAGTAGAATTAGTTATATTCTTCGCACGTAAAATCGCCAGTTCATTGGCGGCCTCTATTGCACATATCGTTAACAAAACTGCTGCGCTCTTTTTTTACGTCAACAAATTCCCTACAATCCAGCCCAATGTATGCCAATAAATTATGGGGATCTCATGGGCACGACCAAACACAGTAAACTGCTTATTCTTGGTTCTGGACCTGCGGGATATACCGCTGCAGTCTACGCCGCGCGCGCAAACCTGCAGCCGGTACTGATTACCGGCATGGAAAAAGGCGGTCAGCTGACCACCACCACGGAAGTGGAAAACTGGCCGGGCGATCCCAACGATCTGACCGGGCCGCTGCTGATGGAACGGATGCACGAACATGCGACGAAATTCGATACCGAAATTATTTTCGACCATATCAATAGCGTCGATCTGCAAAACCGTCCTTTCCGCCTGGTCGGCGACAGCGGCGAGTACACCTGTGACGCGCTGATTATCGCCACCGGCGCTTCAGCACGCTATCTGGGGCTCCCGTCAGAAGAAGCCTTCAAAGGACGCGGCGTTTCCGCCTGTGCGACCTGCGACGGATTCTTCTATCGCAACCAGAAAGTGGCCGTCATCGGCGGCGGCAATACCGCGGTGGAAGAAGCCCTGTACCTTTCTAACATCGCCTCCGAAGTCCACCTGATTCACCGCCGTGATACCTTCCGCGCCGAAAAAATCCTGATTAATCGTCTGATGGATAAAGTGGCCAACGGAAATATCGTGCTGCATACCCATCGCACGCTGGAAGAAGTGACGGGCGACCAGATGGGCGTCAGCGGTCTGCGTCTGCGTGATACGCAGAATGCCGACAATGTCGAGTCTCTGGAGGTCGCGGGTCTGTTTGTGGCGATTGGCCACAGCCCCAACACGGCCATTTTCGAAGGCCAGCTGGCGCTGGAAAACGGCTATATCAAAGTGCAGTCCGGGATCCACGGCAATGCCACCCAGACCAGCATTCCGGGCGTATTCGCCGCAGGTGATGTGATGGACCATATCTATCGCCAGGCCATCACCTCTGCCGGTACCGGCTGTATGGCGGCGCTGGATGCTGAACGTTATCTTGATGGTTTAGCTGACGCGTGCAAATAATCTTTACAAGTCAGTAACAAAGGTAAAGAAGGCGACGAAAAGTCGCCTTTATTTTTTCCTCGTTGTAACATTGCGTGGCCTAAAAACCTCATAACTACACCTGCTAAGTGCGCAATGAATAAAACCCGTCAACAAGAGTTAACACGCTGGTTAAAAGAGCAAAGCATTCTCTCCCGTCGCTGGTTGATGATTTCCCGCGCGCTGGGCGTCATTAGCGGCCTGCTGATCGTCGGTCAGGCCTGGCTGCTGGCGCGGATCCTTCATCGCATGATTATGGAGAATATTCCGGCGACGGCGCTGGTATTGCCGTTTATCGTCCTGGTGCTGATTTTTGTTCTGCGGGCCTGGGTGGTATGGCTGCGCGAGCGGGTAGGTTTCTATGCCGGGCAGCATATTCGCTATGAAATACGCCGCCAGGTGCTCGATCGCCTGCAGCAGGCCGGTCCCGCGTGGATTCAGGGGAAACCCGCCGGAAGCTGGGCGACGCTGGTGCTTGAGCAAATTGACGATATGCACGACTACTACGCGCGTTACCTCCCGCAGATGACCCTCGCCGCCAGCGTCCCGCTGCTGATTGTCATCACCATTTTCCCGATAAACTGGGCGGCGGCGCTAATTCTTCTCGGCACCGCCCCGCTGATCCCGCTGTTTATGGCGCTGGTCGGCATGGGCGCGGCGGAGGCTAATCGCCGCAACTTTCTGGCGCTCGCTCGCCTGAGCGGCCACTTTCTCGACCGTCTGCGCGGGATGGAAACGCTGCGTCTCTTTCACCGTGGCGAAGCGGAGACGGACAATATTCGCTATGCTTCCCAGGATTTCCGCCAGCGGACGATGGAAGTGTTACGCCTCGCCTTTCTCTCCTCCGGCGTACTGGAGTTTTTCACCTCGCTTTCCATTGCTCTGGTTGCGGTTTACTTCGGTTTCTCCTATCTCGGAGAGCTCAACTTTGGCCACTATGGCGTAGGCGTCACCCTGATGTCAGGTTTCCTGGCCCTGATCCTGGCGCCGGAGTTTTTCCAGCCGCTGCGTGATTTAGGCACCTTTTACCATGCCAAAGCACAGGCCATCGGTGCCGCGGATAGTCTGAAAACGTTTATGGAAAAGCCGCTGGCGCAGGAAACTCGCGGCGAGAAGCTCCTCAGCGACAACGAACCGATCAATCTCGAAGCGCGCGATGCGATCGTCAAATCGCCGGAAGGCAAAATCCTGGCGGGGCCGCTGAACTTTACGCTCCCTGCCGGTAAACGCGTCGTGCTGGTCGGTCAGAGCGGCTCCGGCAAAAGTTCGCTTTTGAATGCATTGACCGGTTTTCTCCCTTACGACGGCTCGCTGTTGGTCAACGGCGTTGAACTGCGCGATCTTGACGCCAGCCGCTGGCATCGTCTGCTCAGCTGGGTGGGGCAGAACCCGCAGCTACCCGCCGCCACGCTTCGCGAAAACGTTCTGCTGGCCTGGCCGGAAGCCAGCGAAGCACAGCTTCAGCTTGCGCTGGATAAAGCCTGGGTGAGCGAATTCATCTCGCAACTGCCGCAAGGGATTAATACGCCGGTCGGCGATCAGGCGGGTCGTCTGTCCGTCGGGCAGGCGCAGCGTATCGCCGTGGCGCGGGCGCTGCTGGTACCGTGCCGACTGTTATTGCTGGATGAGCCGGCCGCCAGCCTTGATGCGCATAGCGAACAGCGAGTCATGCAGGCGCTCTTTAATGCCTCTTCGCAGCAAACAACGCTGATGGTGACCCACCAGCTGGAAGGTATCGCCGACTGGGATGCCATCTGGGTGATGCAGGATGGGAAGATAGTCGAACAAGGGACGTATAGCCAGTTGGCGATGGCAAACGGGCCTTTTGCCGCCCTGTTAGCCCACCGTCAGGAGGAGATTTAAATGCGCGCACTATTACCTTATCTGGCGTTGTACAAACGCCATATCTGGCTGCTGACTCTCGGCGTGGTACTGGCTATCGTCACCCTGCTGGCCAGTATCGGCCTGCTGACGCTATCAGGCTGGTTCTTATCCGCTTCTGCCGTCGTTGGCGTCGCCGGTATTTACAGTTTCAACTATATGCTGCCGGCAGCCGGCGTTCGCGGTACGGCGATTATCCGTACCGCCGGTCGCTATTTCGAACGTCTGGTCAGCCACGATGCCACCTTCCGCGTGTTACAGCATCTGCGGGTGTTTACCTTCAGTAAACTGCTCCCCCTCTCCCCTGCCGGGCTGGCGCGTTTTCGTCAAGGTGAACTCCTCAACCGGGTGGTCGCCGACGTCGACACCCTTGACCATCTCTATCTGCGGGTCATCTCGCCGCTGATCGGCGCACTGGTTGTCATTGTGGTGGTCACCGCAGGCTTAAGCATTCTCGATGTCACGTTGGCGCTGACGCTAGGCGGTATTATGCTGGTGACTCTACTGGTCCTGCCGCCGCTGTTTTATCGCGCCGGGAAACCCGCCGGTGAGAGTATCACGCAAATGCGCGGGCAGTACCGTCAACAGCTAACCGCCTGGCTGCAAGGACAGGCTGAACTGATGCTGTTCAGCGCCAGCGACCGCTACCGCAAGCAGCTGGAGAAAACCGAGCAGCGCTGGCAGGATGCCCAGCGTCGTCAGGCGGAGCTGACGGCGCTGTCGCAGGCGCTGATGCTGCTGATCGGTGGCGTTGCCGTGGTTGCGATGCTGTGGCTCACCTCTGCTGGGGTAGGCGGCAACAGCCAACCCGGCGCGCTGATCGCCCTTTTTGTCTTCTGCGCGCTGGCGGCATTTGAAGCGCTGGCGCCGGTAACCGGCGCCTTTCAGCATCTCGGGCAGGTGATTGCTTCCGCCCGCCGCATTACGCAGATTACCGCGCAACAGCCGGAGGTCACTTTCACCGCTGGCAACGGACAGGCGTTCAGGCAGGTCTCATTGACGTTGAACCAGGTCACCTTCAGCTATCCACAGCAGCCTTCTCCGGCGCTGGAAGATATCTCATTGCAGGTCGGCGCAGGGGAGCATATTGCCATTCTTGGCCGCACCGGCTGCGGTAAATCTACGCTGCTGCAGCTCCTGACCCGCGCCTGGGATCCGGCTGATGGCGAGATTTTACTCAACGACCAGCCGTTAACCCGGCTTAACGAAGCCACTTTGCGTCAGGCGATGAGCGTGGTTCCACAGCGCGTGCATCTGTTTAGCGCCACGCTGCGCGATAACCTGTCGCTGGCCGCTCCCGGCGCCAGCGATATCCAGCTGATGAAAGCTCTGGAGCGTGTCGGACTGGAAAAACTACTGGAAGATAGCGGTCTCAACGCCTGGCTGGGCGAAGGCGGCCGCCAGCTTTCCGGCGGTGAACTGCGCAGACTGGCCATTGCCCGTGCGCTGCTGCACGATGCGCCGCTGATGTTACTCGATGAGCCGACCGAAGGCCTTGATGCGACGACGGAGAGCCAGATTCTGGATTTACTGGCTGAAGTGATGCGTGAAAAAACCGTGCTGATGGTAACTCACCGCCTGCGCGGACTGGCGCGGTTTAATCGGATAATTGTCATGGACAACGGCAAGATTATTGAGCAAGGTAGTCACGCGGAACTGCTGGCTGAACAAGGGCGTTACTACCAGTTTAAGCAGCGTCTGTAGTCCGGCTGTTTCACGCCGTTTTGCGTATATACTCTATGAGTTTCAGGCGTGCTGAAAGAGCGGTCCGCTGCGTCCTGGCGTTGCCGGTATGGCGACGGACCGTCCGCTTGAACCACAGCGAATATATTGAACAATTGCCTGGTGCGTATTGAGGTTAAAATGCGTCTGGTTCAGCTCTCCCGTCAGTCCATTGCCTTCCCTTCCCCGGAGGGAGCGTTACGCGAACCCAATGGCCTGCTGGCGCTCGGCGGCGATCTCAGTCCGTCGCGTCTGCTTATGGCCTATCAGCACGGGATTTTCCCCTGGTTTTCGCCGGGCGACCCAATTTTATGGTGGTCCCCCGATCCGCGGGCGGTGCTGTGGCCCGATCAGTTCCATCTCAGCCGCAGCATGAAGCGTTTTCACCAGCGATCGCCCTATCGCGTGACGCTGAACCACGCGTTTGGCCAGGTGATTGAAGGTTGTGCCGACAATCGCGATGAAGGGACATGGATCACCTCCAGCATCGTCAAGGCCTATCACCAGCTGCATGAACTTGGCCATGCGCACTCGATTGAAGTGTGGCAAGGCGAGACGCTGGTGGGAGGAATGTACGGCGTAGCGCAAGGCGCGCTGTTTTGCGGCGAGTCAATGTTCAGCCGCGCGGAAAATGCGTCGAAAACGGCCTTGCTGATATTCTGCCAGGCGTTTATCCGCGACGGTGGGAAATTAATCGATTGCCAGGTCCTGAATAAGCACACGGCATCGCTGGGCGCCATCGAAATCCCCCGCCGCGATTATCTTGATGCGCTGTCGGTATTGCGCGCCCGTCGCCTGCCGGAAAGATTCTGGGTGCCCCGGGTGCTATTTACCGGCGATGTGTAAATGTTTTCAGCACATTTTTTACCGTGATGGTATAATTGCGCAGTAGAGTAGCTTCTGCCTGTTGCCCCGCCGCCGTTTGGGAATAATAAGAGTCAGATAACGCCCATCGTTCTGTCGCTCCCCTTTACGTTTGCGCCTGTCATGCGGCTTATCCGTGTGAATTCCGGGCAATGCGCCAAAACTACTTCAATGATTTTACCCTTAATAATTTTGGATGCGTCAGGTGGCACCGCAAAGCGCCTGGCTGCGTCAATAACTATGTAACCGAGTGAGCGAAGGCAGCCTGAAAGATAAAGTGCACAAACGTAAACCTTTACTTACTCGCTGAACTTCGGCATTATCTTGCCGGTTCAAAACTACGGTAGTGATACCCCAGAGGACTAGATGGCCAAAGAAGACAATATTGAAATGCAGGGCACCGTACTTGACACGTTGCCTAACACAATGTTCCGCGTAGAACTGGAAAACGGTCACGTGGTAACTGCGCATATTTCCGGTAAAATGCGTAAAAACTACATCCGCATTCTGACGGGCGACAAAGTGACTGTTGAGCTGACCCCGTACGACCTGAGCAAAGGCCGCATTGTCTTCCGTAGTCGCTGATAGTTTTCCGCCCTCGTGGCGTCAGATGCTGAAGGCCGGGATAATTCCCGGTCTTTTCATATCTGCAGCCGGCTAAAAGCGACATAAAAAAACCGGCCCGCAGGCCGGTTTTTGCTATCACGGAGCGGCATTAATGTGCCGTTTCTGGTTTGTGCTTCTGCGCGCTCTGGAAGTCATAAGTCAACGCGCCCTTCTCTTTATCCAACGCAACGGTGACCTGTCCGCCGTCCACCAGCGAGCCGAACAGCAGTTCGTTAGCCAGCGGTTTCTTCAGGTTATCCTGAATCACGCGCGCCATCGGACGTGCGCCCATTGCCCGGTCGTAGCCTTTTTCTGCCAGCCAGTCACGCGCTTCCTGGCTCACTTCCAGCGAGACGCCTTTCTGATCCAGCTGAACCTGCAGCTCGACGATAAACTTATCCACCACCTGATGGATCACCGTCGTGGACAGATGATCGAACCAGATAATGTTGTCGAGACGGTTGCGGAATTCCGGGGTAAAGATCTTCTTGATCTCATCCATCGCATCCGGACTGTTATCCTGCTGGATAAGACCAATCGATTTACGCTCGGTCTCACGTACGCCGGCGTTGGTCGTCATCACCAGCACCACGTTGCGGAAGTCCGCCTTACGGCCGTTATTGTCGGTCAGCGTACCGTTATCCATCACCTGCAGCAGCAGGTTAAAGACGTCCGGATGCGCTTTTTCGATCTCATCAAGAAGCAGTACCGCATGCGGATGTTTAATCACCGCATCGGTCAGCAGCCCGCCCTGATCGAAACCAACGTAGCCCGGAGGCGCGCCAATTAAGCGGCTGACGGTATGACGTTCCATGTATTCAGACATATCAAAACGCAGCAGCTCAATGCCCAGCGCTTTCGCCAGCTGCACGGTAACCTCGGTTTTCCCGACTCCGGTCGGCCCGGCGAAGAGGAAAGAGCCGACGGGCTTGTGCTCGTGACCGAGGCCCGCGCGCGCCATCTTAATCGCTTCGGTTAACGCTTCGATCGCTTTGCCCTGGCCGAAGACCAGCATTTTCAGGCGGTCGCCGAGATTTTTCAGCGTATCGCGATCGCTCTGCGAGACGCTCTTCTCAGGAATACGGGCAATACGCGCCACCACGGACTCGATATCCGCAACGTTGACGGTTTTCTTCCGTTTGCTGGCCGGCATTAACCGCGCCCGCGCACCGGCTTCATCAATGACGTCAATAGCCTTATCCGGCAGATGGCGATCGTTAATGTATTTCACCGCCAGCTCCACCGCCGCACGCACCGCTTTCGCGGTATAGCGCACATCGTGGTGCGCTTCGTACTTCGGCTTCAGGCCGTTGATAATCTGCACCGTCTCTTCCACGGAAGGTTCGGTAATATCTATCTTCTGGAAGCGACGAGCCAGCGCCCGGTCTTTTTCGAAGATGTTGCTGAATTCCTGATAGGTTGTGGAACCCATCACCCGAATCTTGCCGCTGGAGAGCAGCGGTTTAATCAGATTAGCGGCATCGACCTGGCCGCCTGATGCCGCGCCCGCACCGATAATGGTGTGGATTTCATCAATAAACAGAATGCTGTTGGTATCCTGCTCAAGCTGTTTAAGCAGCGCTTTGAAACGTTTTTCAAAATCGCCGCGATATTTCGTGCCCGCCAGCAGGGAGCCTATATCCAGCGAGTAGATGGTGCAATCGGCCATGATTTCCGGCACGTCGCCCTGAACGATCCGCCAGGCCAGACCCTCGGCAATCGCGGTCTTACCCACGCCGGACTCACCCACCAGCAGCGGGTTATTTTTACGGCGGCGGCACAGCACCTGAATCGCGCGCTCCAGCTCTTTGTCGCGGCCGATCAGCGGATCAATTCCGCCGACGCGAGCAAGCTGATTAAGATTGGTGGTGAAGTTTTCCATACGTTCCTCCCCGCCTGCTTGCTCTTCATTGCTGGGCTGGCTTCCGCTGTTATCGGAAGACTGGCTCGGCTCGTCTTTGCGTGTACCGTGAGAGATGAAGTTGACGACGTCAAGACGGCTCACTTCGTGTTTACGCAGCAGATAGGCCGCCTGTGATTCCTGCTCGCTGAAAATCGCGACCAGAACGTTAGCGCCGGTCACTTCGCTGCGGCCGGAGGATTGTACGTGGAAGACGGCACGCTGCAGCACACGCTGAAAACTCAGCGTCGGCTGGGTGTCACGCTCTTCTTCCGTGGCGGGCAGAACGGGTGTGGTCTGTTCGATGAAGGCTTCAAGTTCCTGACGCAGCGCCACCAGGTCCACGGAACACGCTTCAAGCGCCTCGCGGGCCGAGGGGTTGCTGAGCAGCGCCAGCAGCAAGTGCTCGACGGTCATGAACTCATGACGGTGCTCGCGCGCTCTGGCGAAAGCCATGTTTAAACTGAGTTCCAGTTCTTGATTGAGCATAGGCACCTCCCCCAATTTTCACGCCTGTCTTCAGGCTTTCTCTAGCGTACACAGCAATGGATGCTCGTTCTCCTTCGCGTATTCATTCACCATCGCGACTTTGGTCTCCGCCACTTCTGCGGTAAATACACCACAAATCGCTTTACCTTGATAGTGAACCGTCAGCATCAGTTGCGTTGCACGTTCTACATCATAAGAAAAGAATTTTTGTAACACGTCAATAACAAACTCCATTGGAGTGTAGTCATCATTGAGCAATATCACTTTATACATAGATGGTGGTTTAAGCTCATTACGAACTTCGTCTTCTACCAGCTGATCGAAGTCCAGCCAATCTCTCTTACTCATCGTCAGTATTCATCATCGGTTGCTGTTGCCAACAGGCGGCGGCCTGTCGATGACCAGAGGCTATGCACAACGCAAATCTACAATAGATCATAGATAACTATCATCTATTACTTCCATCCGCGATGTCTGTCACATTCCCCGGCAATAGCGTTAACTGCTTCAAATTTTGACGCATTTTTCGCCTCCCACTACCGTCAATTGCTTGACGCATTTCCGTATTTCTCTAAATTGTACTAGCGAGAGTTGGCGAGCATTTGAACAACTCGTCACTCCACCACCGGTTCATTCCATCTTACTTATAAAGATTTACGAAGGATGTCGAAGTATGGAAATGGGTACTGTTAAGTGGTTCAACAATGCCAAAGGGTTCGGCTTTATTTGCCCTGAGGGCGGCGGCGAAGACATTTTCGCCCATTACTCCACCATCCAGATGGATGGTTACAGAACGCTTAAAGCCGGACAAGCCGTTCGGTTTGATGTTCACCAGGGGCCGAAAGGCAATCACGCCAGCGTGATTGTTCCTGTGGAAGCAGAAGCGGCTGCATAACTCTTTTGCTTCATTGTGTACATCCTGCCAGTAAAATGCCAGTCCTTCTGACTGGCATTTTTTTGTTTCTACTCGCGGGCCAGCGCATCCACCGGATCGAGGCGCGCGGCATTTCGCGCCGGCAGCCAACCAAACAGCACGCCGGTTAGCGTCGAGCACAAAAACGCCGTCAGCAGCGCCAGCGGAGAAAAACCGATCTCCCAGCCGGGTAAAAACAGCTGCAGAACCACCGCGATCATCAGCGATAAGGTCACGCCGAGCGCGCCGCCGACCAGACAGACTAAAACAGCCTCAATCAGAAACTGCTGCAGTACGTCGCTGGCCCGCGCCCCGACCGCCATCCGAATCCCAATTTCACGCGTTCGTTCGGTCACCGACACCAGCATGATATTCATAACGCCGATACCGCCCACCACCAGCGCAATCACCGCAACCAGCGTCAGAAACAGCTGTAATGTATGTGTGGTCCGTTCCGCCGTTTTCAAGATGCTGTCCATATTCCAGGTAAAAACATCTTTTTTGCCATGGCGCAACTCAAGCAAACGCAGCAGCTGCTGTTCGGCGGCGGCGCTGTCATACCCTTCCCTCACGCGAACGGTAATCGAATTGAGCCACGATTGCCCCATCACTCTCCCGGCCATGGTGGTGTACGGCAGCCAGACGCGGAGGATTTTACTGCTGCCGAACATCGACTGCTTCTCATCCGCTACCCCGACGATGGTCGCCGGCATATTGCCGACGAGGATTATCTCCCCGACAACTCGCGTTTTGTGCGGAAACAGCTGGCGACGCGTATTGCTATCCAGCACCACCACCTGCGCCCGACTGTTGAGCTGTAGCTCGTTAAACGTATTGCCTTCGCTAAAGGTCATGCCGTAGACATTAAAATACTGTGGCCCGACCCCTTCCGCGCTGGCGGCAACATCGATGTTGTCGGCACGCAGACGCAGGCTTTTCGACACCGCGGGCGTCGCCGAACTCACCCACGGCTGCTTCTGAATGGCCAGCAGATCGTCATATTTCAGCGCCTGCTGATAGCGGGGGTCGTCATCGCCAAAATCTTTACCGGGATAAACATCGATCGTGTTGGTGCCAATCGCGCGAATATCCGCCAGCACCATCTGCTTCGCCGCATCGCCGACCACCACGATCGACACCACCGACGCGATGCCAATAATGATGCCGAGCATGGTCAACAGCGTGCGCATTTTATTCGCCGCCATCGCCCGCCAGGCCATCACCAGCGCTTCACGAAAACCGCTGGTAAACTGGCGCCATGCGGAAGGCTCTTCACCGCCCAACGGCCGGGCTACCCCGCCGCTGACCGGACCTTTCGCCGGCGGGTTACGCACAATTTCCCCATCGTGGATCTCAATGATCCGTTCGGCCTGCGCCGCCACCTGCGGATCATGGGTGACGATAATCACCGTATGCCCCTGCGATTTCAGCTGGTGCAGAATCGCCATGACCTCTTCACCCGAGCGGCTGTCCAATGCGCCGGTCGGCTCATCGGCCAGAATCACCTCCCCGCCATTCATCAGCGCGCGGGCGATACTGACCCGCTGCTGCTGGCCGCCGGAGAGCTGCGAAGGCTGATATTCCGCTCTCTCTCCCAGACCAAGCCGCACCAGCAAATCATGCGCCCGGGCCAGACGTTCTCGTCGCTCGGCCCCGGCATACACCGCCGGGACTTCAACATTCTGCGCTGCCGTCAGGTGCGAGAGCAGATGGTAACGCTGGAAAATAAAGCCAAAATGTTCCCGTCGCAGGCGGGCCAGCGCATCACCGCTGAGCGAGGAGACATCGGTTCCGGCAACGCGGTAGCTGCCGCTGGTCGGCTTATCGAGACAGCCGAGAATATTCATCAGCGTCGATTTTCCTGAACCCGATGCCCCGACAATCGCCACCATTTCACCAGCGGCAATGCTCAGCGTCACGCCCTTGAGCACGTCAACGCTGCCGTCGCCGGAGAGGTAGCTGCGGCGGATATCACGCAGTTCCAGCAACGCCGTCATTTTGCCGTCCCGCTACGACTTTCGCCGACGATCACCTCATCGCCTTCTTCCAGCCCTTTCACCACCGCCACATCGGTATCGTTGCGCGCGCCGATAGTCACTTCGCGCTCTTTCACCTCGCCGGTGCGCAGCAGCCGCACGTGGTAACGGTTATCGCCGATGGCATCGCCCAGCGCGCTGAGCGGGATGGTGATGACATTTTTGACTTCCGCCATCTGGATATGTACCTGGGCCGTCATCTCCAGGCGCAGGATCCCCTGCGGGTTCGGCACTTCAAAGCGAGCGTAATAGAAAATGGCGTCGTTGACTTTTTCCGGGGTAGGTAAAATATCCTTCAGGCTCCCCTCGTAGCGGGTCAGCGGGTCGCCGAGCACGGTAAACCAGGCTTTTTGCCCCGGGCGAAGGTGAATCACGTCCGCCTCAGATACCTGAGCTTTGACCAGCATCGTACTGAGATCGGCCAGGGTCAGAATATTGGGCGCCTGCTGGGCGGCAATCACCGTTTGCCCCTGCAGGGTGGTAATTTGCGTCACTTCCCCAGACATCGGCGCCAGAATCCGCGTGTAGTCGAGGTTGGTTTTGGCGGTATCCAACGTCGCCTGATTACGCTTTATCTGCGCTTCAATGGTACTAATCTGCGCCTCTTTCACCGCCAAATCCGTCGCCGCCGTATCCAGCTCCTGGCGAGAAACCAGCTGGCGTTGGGCCAGCTGCTGCTGGCGAGCCAGGGTGACCGCGGCAAGCTTACGTTCGGCGCGCGCCTGATTCAGCTGGGCGCGCAGTTCCATCAACGTCGCGTCGACTTCTTTGATCTGGTTTTGCGCCTGCTCGGGGTCAATCACCCCCAGCAGCTGATCCTTCTGAACCTTGTCGCCGATATTCACGCGCAGCGTTTTTAACTGTCCGCTGACCTGCGCCCCGACATCGACTTTGCGCAGGGCGTCCAGTTTGCCGGTGGCCAGCACGCTCTGCTGTAAATCGCCTTTACGCACCACTAATGTCTGATACTGCGGCAGCGGCGCATTGAGTATCCGCCATCCCCAGAAGGCCAGCGCCAGCACGATAACGACCAGCAGCCACCAGACTTTCCTGCGTTTTCCATTGAGCTTCATAAAAATTCCTGATGTTTTCACTCGCAGAGCCAGGTGGTGATTCTATCCGCAGAGGGTAAAAACATAACGCTAAATTTGAATCATTCTTATTGTCACCACGCTTAGTCTGCCCGACCGCGCGCCAGCCACAGCACGCGGGAGAACATTTTTTTCAGCAGCGTCGGCACCGACTCCACGCCGCGGCGACCGGCCTCCATCGCCACCTCAATGGCCAGATCCGGTTTTGACGAGCGGTGAATCGCCTTGGTAATCACCCGTCGCATATTCATCGGCACATTCGCCGGTAGCTGCGCCACCCGATGATAAACATCGTTAAAGCCCTGGCGATACATAAAGTGCTCCATGTCCAGCGCCGGAAGCGTGGTCAGGTGCTCGCGTTCAAGATCGCGATCATCGTTGAGCAGGCCACGAACCGTCGCCGCATATTTTTTCCCCGCCTCATCGCCGTCGACCAGCACGTGCCATTGAATTCCCATCCGACGAGCAAACTTGATCAGCGGCTTCAGCCCCGACTGAGCAAATTCAATGACCTTGACCCCTTCAGCATCAAAATGATGCCCGCACTGCCGGGCCAGTTCGTTGATAACCCAGGTCTCGGTCTCCCCTTCAACCAGCAGCCAGCAGCGGGCAAACAGTGAGGAGGAGCGGTTAAAGCGAATGTGAAAAGCGATGCGCCGGCTATCTTCCGCATTCATACCCCCAGGCCCAAGCCGCCAGGCCGATACGCGTGAGGATTCGCGCACCAGTCGGCAGACGTGTTCCACCGGCGTCAACGACAGGAGTTCGCCGGAGTTGGTGGTCGTGACGCGCTGCAGCGGCAGCAAATTCAGTAAATGCCAGGCTACCGACAGCATAATGGGATGCAGACGCGTTTCCGGATCTTCAATCAACAGCAGAGGCCGCGCGTCGCGGTCGAGCCTTACCGTCCCTTTGGCCTGTAACAGGGTTGAAAACAGACCAAGCAGGATCACCCGATGGCTACGGCCGCCGGGCTTATCAATCATTCGGTTAATAATATCCAGGTAACGCCAGCTACGCTGTTCGTCATGCGAGTGACGACGCATCAGGCGGTGACGAGATTGCGCGCTACTCTGCTCGGCAAAATAGTGCTCCAGCAGTTGCACCATAGCCGATAGCCCCTGGCGTATCTGACTATCGGTTAAATTTTGCGGGTGATTCACCAGCTCGCGGGAGAGAAAATCCAGCTGGCGAGCGGTTATCTCAATCTGCGGCGAGTGCGGCACGGCATCATTATGAATGCGCCGCATAAAGCGCGCATCGCGCAGACGCAGAACCGGCATCAGCCGCACCAGGTGGCGCACCATTTCGTCAATATCGTCCAGCGCCAGCGCCTCGCCTCTGCTGTTGATAAAGCTGCGCAGCGTCATGACGCTGTTGTCATCGGTCAGTTCGCCTTCCAGGCGATAAAAAATACGCTGATAGCCATCCTCGCAGGGCACCCAGCAGTCGCTCAGCGGACGAAAACGGCGCACCCGATGGTGGCCTGGCTCATTCTCGCGGAAGGTCAAAATGATATGCAGATGATGTTCACGTCCCTGAACATCGCCCGGCGGAAACCAGAAATCATCGCGGACGAAGTGATAGAGCTCAAATTCCGGCGAAAGCAGTAGCGTCAGCGCATCCAGCAGGCTGGATTTACCCCATGCATTCTCGCCGATCAGAACGTTATTTTGCTCCAGCATCAGCGATAAACGATTGATGCCGCGAAAACCGACGATTTCTACCCGCTCAAGATGCATATCTCCTCCGCTCAGTCACCACTTTCTCCTTCAATAATCAGCAGTATAGCGAGACATGCGTAAACATGACACTACCGGCCCAAACGCGGCCCCGAGCCGACGAGTGACATTGCCCAAGTTATGATTATTAACCGTGCTATTTATTTTGAAAATAATTCATTCGCCAAAGTGGTTATCTTTATTATTTTTGTTCTACACTTTTGTGCAATCACCAATGGTGCAAGGATTAAGATCACATTGCCCTAAATCAAATTAAATCTAGTTATTTAGCTAGCCGCAGGATGACGATCGTCCATAAAATAGCGTCGCTTTATTTTTATCGTTATCCTTTATGTCGATAAATAAAGATCGGCACACAATCCGTGCCCGTTTACATTATTCTTTTGAGGTGGTTATGTTCAGAAAATTAGCAGCGGAATGCTTTGGTACATTCTGGCTTGTGTTTGGTGGGTGCGGTAGCGCCGTGCTCGCCGCAGCCTTCCCGGAGCTGGGAATTGGGTTTGCCGGGGTGGCTTTAGCCTTCGGTTTAACTGTATTAACCATGGCATTTGCCGTCGGTCATATTTCCGGCGGACACTTCAACCCGGCGGTCACTTTAGGTCTGTGGGCCGGCGGTCGTTTCCCGGCGAAGGACGTGATTGGCTATATTATTGCCCAGGTGGTTGGCGGTATTATTGCCGCTGCCGTTCTGAATGTGGTGGCCAGCGGTAAAACCGGTTTTGATGCCGCAGCCAGCGGCTTTGCTTCCAACGGCTTCGGAGAACATTCGCCTGGCGGCTACTCCATGCTGTCCGCCATTGTGATTGAAATTGTCCTGACCTGCGGCTTCCTGCTGGTCATTCATGGTGCAACGGATAAAAACGCACCGGCCGGCTTCGCGCCCATCGCGATTGGCCTGGCGCTGACCTTAATCCACCTGATCAGCATCCCGGTCACCAATACCTCGGTTAACCCGGCGCGCAGCACCGCCGTGGCGATTTTCCAGGGGGGTTGGGCGCTGCAGCAGCTGTGGTTATTCTGGGTGATGCCTGTTATCGGCGGTATCCTCGGCGGCGTGTTGTACCGTACTCTGCTGGAAAAACGCAATTAACCCTTTATCTGGTTTCACGCAAGGCCCGGCAATGCCGGGCCTTTCTTTTCAGGCACAGCTTTACTCGGTTCTCTGATTTGGGTAGTGTCAGTGGCGCTCACCTCATTCTGCAAGGACCAGATCGTTCATGTTTTCGGGATTATTAATCATTCTGCTGCCATTGGTTGCCGGCTACCTTATTCCTCTGCGTCACCCTTCAGTACTAAAACTTATTACGCGACTGTTGAGCTGGATTGTCTACGTGATCCTCTTTTTCATGGGGATTAGTCTCGCCTTCCTCGACAATCTTTCCAGCAACCTGCTGTCCATTCTTCATTATGCGGTGGTCAGCGTGGTGGTTATTCTGCTGTGTAATATTGCCGCATTAATGTGGCTCGAGCAGAAAATGCCGTGGCGTCACCAGCACCGGCAGGAGAAATTACCTTCGCGCGTCGCAATGGCCATGGAATCTCTGCAGCTGTGCGGCGTGGTGCTTATTGGTTTCCTGATTGGTCTGAGCGGTTTGTCATTTTTACAGCATGCCACCGAGGCGAGCGAATATACGCTGATCTTCCTGCTGTTCCTGATTGGTATTCAGCTGCGAAATAATGGAATGACTTTACGGCAAATAGTACTTAATCGTCGCGGCATGATTGTGGCGGTGGTCGTCACGGCGAGTTCATTAGCCGGCGGGGTGATTAACGCCTTTATTCTCGACCTGCCGCTGAAGACCGGTCTGGCCATGGCCTCCGGGTTCGGCTGGTATTCGCTCTCCGGGATCCTGATGACTGAATCCTTTGGACCGGTCATCGGCAGCGCCGCATTCTTCAATGACCTTTCCCGCGAGCTGCTGGCCATCATGCTGATCCCGGGCCTGGTTCGCCGCAGTCGCTCCACGGCATTAGGGCTATGCGGCGCCACCTCAATGGACTTTACCCTGCCGGTTTTACAGCGTTCCGGCGGCGTCGAGATTGTCCCTGCCGCCATCGTCCACGGTTTTGTTCTGAGCCTGCTGGTGCCGGTGCTGATCGCACTCTTCTCGGCCTGAAGCATTCAGCACCCTCACTCTGCCCCCGGCGATAGTATTCGCCGCGCCCGGGGGCACATCGCCCTGGTCTTGATCTGTACCTCCGTGGCGGTAGCCCACCGCGGCCAAATTTGCGCTAAATCAATCTCCCTTTAAATTGTATCAGAAATACCTTTTCTCCCTTCTTTTACCGGCATAACCTTAAACATGTATCTAAAATATAACTTTAAAAAAGGTGTGACCATGTTTTGTGTGCAATGTGAACAAACCATCCGTACCCCGGCAGGGAACGGCTGCTCTTACGCGCAGGGTATGTGCGGTAAAACGGCAGAAACGTCCGATCTCCAGGATCTGCTGATTGCTTCCCTACAAGGTCTGTCCGCATGGGCGGTAAAGGCCCGTGAATATGGCATCATCAATCATGATGTTGATAATTTTGCCCCGCGCGCATTTTTCTCCACGCTGACCAACGTTAACTTCGATTCCCCGCGTATTGTTGGCTACGCGCGTGAGGCGATTGCCATGCGCGATGCGCTGAAAGCACAATGCCTGAGCGTTGATGCGACCGCCAGCGTCGATAACCCGATGGCCGATCTGCAGCTGGCGAGCGACGATCTCGGCGACCTGCAGCGCCAGGCGTCGGAATTTACCCCCAACAAAGACAAAGCGGCTATTGGCGAGAACATTCTCGGCCTGCGTCTGCTGTGCCTGTACGGCCTGAAAGGCGCAGCGGCCTATATGGAGCACGCGCACGTTCTCGGTCAGTACGACAATGACATTTATGCGCAGTACCACAAAATCATGGCCTGGTTAGGCACCTGGCCCGCCGATCTGAACGCTCTGCTGGAGTGCTCAATGGAAATCGGCCAGATGAACTTCAAAGTAATGAGCATTCTGGATGCCGGTGAAACCACTCAATATGGCCATCCGACTCCGACTCAGGTCAACGTCAAAGCGACCGAAGGCAAGTGCATCCTGATCTCTGGCCACGACCTGAAAGATCTCTACAATCTGCTGCAACAAACCGAAGGCACCGGCGTCAATGTCTATACCCACGGTGAAATGCTGCCGGCGCACGGCTATCCGGAGCTGCGTAAATTCAAACATCTGATCGGTAACTACGGTAGCGGCTGGCAAAATCAGCAGGTAGAATTTGCCCGCTTCCCTGGCCCTATCGTGATGACCTCGAACTGCATTATCGACCCGACCGTTGGCGCCTATGATGACCGTATCTGGACCCGCAGCATTGTCGGCTGGCCGGGCGTCAATCACCTCGAGGGGGATGATTTTGCTCCGGTTATCGCTCAGGCACAGCAGATGGCGGGCTTCCCGTACAGCGAAATTCCACACCTGATCACCGTCGGCTTCGGTCGCCAGACGCTGCTCGGCGCCGCGGATACCCTTATCGACCTGGTGAGCCGTGAAAAACTGCGCCATATCTTCCTGGTCGGCGGCTGCGACGGCGCGCGCGGTGAACGTAACTACTTCACCGATTTCGCCACCAGCGTCCCGGATGACTGCCTGATCCTGACCCTGGCCTGCGGTAAATACCGCTTTAACAAACTGGACTTCGGCGATATCGAAGGTCTGCCGCGTCTGGTCGATGCCGGTCAGTGCAACGACGCCTACTCGGCGATTATTCTGGCGGTCACCCTCGCGGAGAAACTGGGCTGCGGCGTCAACGATCTCCCGCTCTCGCTGGTGCTCTCCTGGTTTGAGCAAAAAGCGATTGTTATTCTGCTGACCCTGCTTTCGCTGGGGGTGAAGAACATCGTGACCGGTCCAACCGCGCCGGGCTTCTTCACGCCGGACCTGCTGGCGATTCTCAATGAGAAGTTTGGCCTGCGTTCAGTGACCACCGTAGAAGAAGACATGCAGCAGCTGCTAAGCGCGTAAGGAGCGAGAGAATGACCATGCCAACCCATCAGTGCCCGTGGCGGATGCAGGTTCATCACATCCATCAGGAGACGCCGGATGTCTGGACGATTTCGTTGCTCTGCCACGACTATTATCCGTACCGTGCCGGGCAGTACGCGCTGGTGAGCGTGCGCAATTCGGCAGAGACGCTGCGCGCTTATACCCTTTCGTCGACGCCGGGGGTCAGCGAATACATTACGCTGACCGTTCGCCGGATTGACGAGGGAGCCGGCTCACAGTGGCTGACCCGTCAGCTCAAACGCGGTGATTATCTCTGGCTGTCCGACGCGATGGGTGAGTTCACCTGTGAAGATAAAGCGGAAGACAAGTTCCTGATGCTGGCCGCCGGCTGCGGCGTGACCCCGATTATGTCGATGCGCCGCTGGTTGGCAAAATATCGTCCACAGGCCGATGTGCAGGTGATTTACAATGTTCGCTCGCCTCAGGATGTGATTTTCGCCGATGAGTGGCGACAGTACCCGGTGACGCTGGTGGCGGAAAATAACGCTACCCACGGTTTTGTCGCCGGGCGTCTGACCACGGAGTTACTGAAAAGCGTGCCGGACCTCGCAACCCGTACGGTAATGACCTGCGGACCTGCGCCCTATATGGATTGGGTCGAGCAGGAAGTGACCGCCCTTGGCGTAACGCGTTTCTTTAAAGAAAAGTTCTTTACGCCGGTTGCACAAGCGGCCACCGCCGGACTGAAGTTCACCAAACTGCAGCCAGCGAAGGCGTTTTATGCACCGGTCGGCACCACGCTGCTGGAGGCGCTGGAAAGCAACCAGGTGCCGGTGACCGTCGCCTGCCGCGCGGGGGTGTGCGGCTGCTGCAAAACCAAAGTGGTTTCTGGTGAATATACCGTCAGCAGTACCATGACGTTAACCGATGCGGAAATCGCTGAGGGTTACGTGCTGGCCTGCTCCTGCCATCCGCAGGGGGATTTGGTTCTCGCCTGATCGTAGACTTGTCCGACCTACGAGAGCCGTTGTCGTTTTGTCGGTCGGGTCAACACCGCGCCACCCGACACAAATGCCCGGTGGCGCTAACGCTTACCGGGCCTACGAGAGTCGCTGCAGGCCGGATAAGCGCAGCGCCATCCGGCAATTCCTCATCGCCAGACCGAATTTCCCACCACCGAGAAACGCCCCGCCCCAAGACAGGCAATCGCCAGCGCGCCAATAAAGAAATAGACCAGACTCTCAATTGCCCAGGCCCCGGTTTTATCCAGCGATCCGGTTTCGCCGATTCCCACCATCAGCCACGCCACGATCATCGTAAACGCCAGTACCAGCGCCGCCGGGCGGGTAAGGATCCCCAGAATCAGCAGACAAGGCGCAACCACCTCCCCCACCAGTACGCCATAGGCGATAAAACCGGGCAATCCTTTGGCCACCAGCATACCGCTAATGCCGTCCACGCCAGCAACAAGCTTATGCAATCCGTGAAACAGCATCAGCCCACCCACTGCAAGTCGTAACAAGAGTTTGCCGACATCATCATGTGAAAACATTTTATTAACAGCATTTAACAGCGATTTAACCATTTGAAATGATTCCTGTTTACCGTCTGGTGTGTCGACACAATATGCGGGATTTGCGAACAATAATACCAGCGGAAAATGAGGGGGACTGGCGGGCGGAACGGTCAGTTTCATCTAAGCTTGTAAGCGTTATCACAAAAAGGAGATGGAGAACCATGAAGCAAACTGTGGCGGCATACATAGCAAAAACACTTGAACAGGCCGGCGTAAAACGCATATGGGGCGTCACCGGCGACTCCCTCAATGGACTGAGCGATAGCCTGAACCGGATGGGCACCATTGCCTGGATGCCCACCCGACATGAAGAGGTCGCCGCCTTTGCGGCAGGCGCCGAAGCGCAGTTAACCGGTGAGCTGGCGGTTTGCGCAGGTTCGTGCGGCCCGGGTAACCTCCATCTGATTAACGGCCTTTTTGACTGCCATCGCAACCACGTTCCCGTGGTGGCCATCGCCGCCCATATTCCCTCCAGTGAAATCGGCAGCGGCTATTTTCAGGAAACCCATCCGCAGGAGCTGTTCCGCGAATGCAGCCACTTTTGCGAGCTGGTCTCCACGCCAGAGCAAATCCCGCAGGTGCTGGCAATAGCGATGCGCAAAGCGGTGATTAACCGTGGCGTATCGGTGGTCGTGCTGCCCGGCGACGTGGCGCTGAAAGCCGCGCCGGAGAACGCCAGCACTCACTGGTACGCTGCGCCGCTGCCGACGGTCACGCCGCCGGAAGAGGAGATCAAAAAGCTGGCGCAGGTACTGCGCTATTCCAGCAATATCGCCCTGCTGTGCGGCAGCGGCTGCGCCGGCGCGCACGCCGAGCTGGTCCAATTTGCCGCGAAATTAAAAGCCCCTGTCGTTCATGCCCTGCGTGGCAAAGAGCACGTTGAGTATGACAACCCCTATGATGTCGGGATGACCGGACTGATCGGCTTCTCCTCAGGTTTCCATACCATGATGAATGCCGATACCCTGGTGCTGCTTGGAACCCAGTTCCCCTACCGGGCCTTCTACCCCACCGACGCCAAAATCATCCAGATTGATATCAACCCCGGCAGCATCGGCGCCCACAGCAAAGTCGATATGGCGCTGGTCGGCGATATTAAATCCACGCTCGGCGCGCTGCTGCCGCATCTGGAAGAGAAAACCGACCGCGCGTTTCTGGATAAAGCCCTTGAGCACTACCGCGAAGCGCGTAAAGGACTCGATGACCTGGCGAAACCAAGCGACAAAGCGATTCACCCGCAGTATCTGGCGCAGCAGATCGGCCATTTTGCCGCCGACGACGCAATTTTCACCTGCGACGTCGGGACGCCAACCGTCTGGGCCGCCCGCTATCTGAAAATGAACGGCCGACGCCGCCTGATCGGGTCGTTTAACCACGGTTCGATGGCTAACGCCATGCCGCAGGCGATTGGCGCCAAGGCGACAGCGCCGGATCGCCAGGTGGTGGCGATGTGCGGCGACGGCGGTTTCAGCATGTTAATGGGCGACTTCCTCTCGCTGGCGCAAATGAAGCTGCCGGTAAAAATTATCATTTTTAACAATAGCGTCCTCGGCTTCGTGGCAATGGAAATGAAAGCCGGAGGCTATCTGACCGACGGCACCGAATTGCACGACACGAATTTCGCCCGCATTGCTGAAGCCTGCGGGATCACAGGGATCCGCGTCGAAAAAGCCAGCGAGGTCGATAGCGCGTTACAGACCGCGTTTAGTACCGATGGTCCGGTACTGGTGGATGTTGTCGTCGCCAAAGAGGAGCTGGCCATTCCGCCACAGATCAAACTGGAGCAGGCCAAAGGGTTTAGTCTGTACATGCTGCGCGCCATTATCAGCGGACGCGGCGATGAGGTAATCGAACTGGCGAAAACCAACTGGCTCAGGTAAAACATTCTTTTAGTTAATACCTGAAATCATGCCCGATGCCGTGATGCGGCGCGCCCGAGAATCCCCGACGACAGCACCACGCCTGTCGCCGGGGTCAGAAAAGGCGCGCCACAGCCGCCTGCGGGATGAGCCACCCAGAAGGAAATGCCGTGATAGATTTACGCAGTGATACCGTAACCCGCCCAGCACCCGCCATGCTGGAGGCGATGATGGCCGCCCCGGTCGGAGACGACGTGTATGGTGACGATCCAACGGTAAATGAACTTCAGCGCTACGCCGCCCAGCTGGCCGGTAAAGAAGCCGCGCTGTTCCTGCCCACCGGTACCCAGGCTAATCTGGTCGGCCTGCTGAGCCACTGCCAGCGCGGCGAAGAGTATATCGTCGGCCAGGGCGCGCATAACTATCTGTATGAAGCGGGCGGTGCGGCGGTACTGGGTAGCATTCAGCCGCAGCCGATAGACGCCGCCGCAGACGGCACTCTGCCGCTGGATAAAGTCGCCGCGAAGATTAAACCTGACGATATCCACTTTGCCCCAACTCGCCTGCTGAGCCTCGAAAATACCCATAACGGTAAGGTTCTGCCGCGCGACTATCTCAAAGAAGCCTGGCAATTTACCCGTGAGCGCAATCTGGCGCTGCACGTTGACGGCGCGCGTATCTTCAATGCGGTCGTGGAATACGATTGTAAGCTGCGGGATATCGCCCAATATTGCGACTCTTTTACTATCTGTCTTTCTAAAGGATTGGGCACGCCGGTCGGCTCGCTGCTGGTCGGTAGCCACGAGTACATTCGCCGCGCCACCCGCTGGCGGAAAATGGTCGGCGGCGGCATGCGCCAGGCCGGTATTCTGGCGGCGGCAGGCCTCTATGCCCTGCAAAACAACGTCCAACGGTTAAAAGAGGACCACGACAATGCGGCGTGGATGGCCGGGCAGCTCAGCGCAATGGGCGCCGACGTGACCCGGCATGATACCAACATGGTGTTTGTCCGCGTAGGAGAGGAACACGCCGAAGCGCTGGGCGCATTTATGCAGCAGCGCGGCGTGCTGATCAATGCCTCGCCGATCGTGCGCCTGGTCACCCATCTGGATGTCAGCCGCCAGCAGCTTGCGGACGTCGTCGGCCACTGGCAGGCATTTTTGCAGCGCTAAGGAGCCCGGCGTGTCGCAACGAATTCTGGTGCTCGGCGCCAGCGGCTATATCGGCCAGCATCTGGTGCAGGCATTAAGCGAGCAGGGTTACCCGGTGCTGGCGGCGGCACGCCATGTCGACAGGCTGCAGAAACTCAATCTTCCGGGCGTAAGCTGCCATCCGCTCGATCTTAACCAGCCGCAGGGGCTTTCCGCCCTGCTGGCGCAGGTGGATACCGTTTATTATCTGGTGCACGGGATGGGCGAAGGCGGCGATTTTATTGCGCACGAACGTCGGGTCGCGGTCAACGTTCGCGATGCCCTGCGCGTCACGCCGGTCCGGCAGCTGATTTTTCTCAGCTCCCTGCAGGCGCCGGAAGCTGAACAATCGGATCATCTGCGCGCCAGGCAAATCACCGCCGACATTCTGCGGGAATCCGCCGTACCGGTCACCGAACTGCGGGCGGGAATTATCATCGGCGCCGGCTCCGCCGCTTTCGAAGTGATGCGCGATATGGTCTACAACCTGCCGATCCTGACGCCACCGCGCTGGGTTCGCTCGCGAACGACGCCTGTCGCTCTGGAAAACCTGCTCTATTATCTGGTGCAGCTGCTACACCATCCGGCCAGCGCTCATCGCGTACTGGAGGCCGCCGGCCCAGAAATATTAAGCTACCAACAGCAGTTCACTCGCTTTATGGCCGTGAGCGGCAAACATCGCCTGTTAATCCCGATCCCCTTCCCCACCCGCTGGATTTCGGTGTGGTTTCTCAACGTGATTACGTCGGTCCCTCCGACTATCGCCCGGGCATTGATTCAGGGGTTAAAGCACGATCTGATCGCCGACGATCGCACCCTGCGCACGCTGATCCCCCAGACGCTGCTCTCCTTTGATGAAGCGGTGCGCCGCACGCTAAAAGAGGAAGAGCAGCTCGCCAACTCCAGCGACTGGGGCTATGACGCCCAGGCGTTTGCCCGCTGGCGGCCGGAGTATGGCTACTATCCTAAACAGGCCGGTTGTACGGTGAGCACCCACGCCAGCGCGGCGGCGCTGTGGCAGGTGGTCAATCAAATCGGCGGCAAAGAGGGTTACTTCTTTGGCAATATTCTGTGGCGGATCCGCGGGGCGATGGACCTGTTGGTCGGCCACCGGCTGGCGAAAGGTCGTCCCGATCGTGCCAACCTACGGACCGGCGATACGGTGGACAGCTGGAAGGTCATTATCGTCGAACCGCAAAAGCAGCTAACCTTATTATTCGGCATGAAAGCGCCGGGTCTTGGGCGCCTGAGTTTTACGCTGAGCGATAAAGGCGATCGCCGCGAACTGGATGTCCGCGCCTGGTGGCATCCTCACGGCATGCCCGGGCTGTTCTATTGGCTGCTGATGATCCCGGCGCATCTGTTTATCTTTCGCGGTATGGCGCGACGCATTGCCCGGCTGGCCGAACAAATCACAGGCAAATAGGCAGTATGTGTGGCATTCTTTCATCATTCTCATTGCATCATGAGGAGAATCACGGAAAAATGCGCACGAAATTCTTTTCTGGGACAGTAGGTTGATATGAAGGTACTGGTTACCGGTGCGACCAGCGGATTAGGCCGCAACGCGGTGGAATATCTGCGTCATCAAGGCATCAGCGTCAGAGCCACCGGGCGTAATGAAGCGATGGGCAAGCTTCTGAGCAAAATGGGCGCCGAGTTTGTGCCTGCTGATTTAACCGAACTGGTTTCTTCGCAGGCCAAAGTGATGCTCGCCGGTATCGATACCCTGTGGCACTGTTCAAGCTTTACCTCTCCCTGGGGTACACAGCAGGCTTTTGATCTCGCTAACGTGCGGGCTACCCGCCGTCTCGGAGAGTGGGCCGTTGCCTGGGGCGTGCGTAATTTCGTTCATATCTCCTCCCCGTCGCTCTACTTTGATTATCACCATCATCGCGATGTGCAGGAAGATTTCCGTCCGCAGCGTTTCGCCAATGAATTTGCCCGCAGCAAGGCGGCCAGCGAAGAGGTCATTCATCTGCTGGCCCAGGCGAACCCCAACACCCGCTTTACCATTCTGCGTCCGCAAAGCCTGTTCGGCCCCCATGATAAAGTGTTTATTCCTCGCCTGGCGCAAATGATGCAGCACTACGGTAGCGTCCTGCTTCCGCGCGGCGGCAGCGCGCTGGTTGATATGACCTATTATGAAAATGCGGTACATGCGATGTGGCTCGCCAGCCAGCCACAGTGCGATCATTTGCCCTCTGGCCGCGCCTGGAATATCACCAACGGCGAACCGCGCACGCTGCACAGCATCGTGCAGAAGCTGATTGATGAACTGGGCATTAAATGCCGGATCCGCTCAGTGCCCTACCCGATGCTGGATATTATCGCCCGCAGTATGGAGCATTTTGGCAACAAGTCCGCCAGGGAACCCGCCTTTACCCACTACGGCGTCTCCAAGCTGAACTTTGATTTTACCCTCGATATCTCCCGCGCTCAGCAAGAGCTGGGCTATCAACCCGTGGTCACGCTGGATGACGGCATTATTCGCACCGCCGCCTGGCTGAAGGACCACGGGAAATTACACCGCTAGCCTCAGGTTATCCCTGGCCATACTTTTCCAGCAGCGCATCGGCGATGGCCTGGGTTTCAGCATCGGCGACGCCATCCCAGCGCGCCGGGCGGAAGTGCATCTGAAAGGCCATAATGACTCGTTTCTGTTGCGCCGGGGTCATCTCTGGCGTGACCTGATAGCCATAGCGGGAGAGCGTATCCAGCAGTTCAGCGCTATCAACCGGTTGATACGATGGCCGACCGTTGAGATAAAACGCCACCCGACTGGCATCCGGCCATGCGCCAATACCTTGCCCGGCCAGCTGCCGCCATGGGAATAACGGCCCGGGATCGTCCTTACGCTGCGGGGCAATATCGGCGTGGGCAACCACGTTTTGCGGCGCAATGTGGTAGCGGGAAATAATATCTTTTGCCAACGGAATCAGTGCGTTAATCTGCGCCGGGTTGAACGGTGTAAAGCTTTTCACCCCCGCGCTCTTCTGCCAGCCGCGGTTCTCCAGTTCAATGCCAATAGACGTATCGTTAATGCGTGTACTGCCGCGCCAGAAGCTAATCCCGGCATGCCAGGCCAAATCTTGTTCCGGCACCAGTTGCCAGATCCGCGGTTTGCCCTGATACAGCGGCGGCTGCTCGGGGATCAGATAGTGGGAGCTGACCTGATTGTCCGTCAGGGTCGCCAGGGAAACGTCAAAGTCATCGGCGGTATAGTGAATGACTAAGACTTTCACTCTCGGGTAGGCTGCCTGCGCCGGATGGCGGGTATCGAGCTGGTAACCGTCGCGATCAATAATCCCTTTTTCTGCGCTACAACCGGCCAGCAGCAGTAAGAGCGCGATAAGTCCAGAACGTTTCATCGGGAGGTCATCCCCCAACATACGGTGAGTCGGGCCATCAGTCAGATCCTTATATAAACCACCTTCCGCCAATGTCGATAGCGGCTTGACTCATGATAAACCATGAACTCAACGCTGTCTGCCGGTGCCATTTTTCAAATTTCACAGCCGTAATACATAAGGTAAATTTATACTAACCACTGTTTAAAATGAGATTAAGTAGAGTCTTAACTACTCTTTTGAAAAAAGACGCCACAAATCATAAACCCGGAGTCATCTTTTCCTTATCAGTACACGAGTTAGCGATCATAGTTTTGTAGTATTTAGCTTGAAAAAAAAATTCACTTGATTCAATCTGGAGCCGCTCATTGGTTAGTTAAAACAAGGGCATGATGATAGCAAGTTAAACAATGGAGATTAAAAATATGAAATATGCAGCTTTAGTGGCAGGTGCAGCATTGTTTTTAACCGCAAACGCATTCTCAGCGGAAATTTTGTCCAAAGAAGATTTCGCCAAAGTGCAGACCCAGTATCAAAAAGTAGGTACCATTTCCTCTACAGGCCAGACCGCTCCTGGCGATGCGCGTGCAGAGTTGCTGAAAAAAGCTGAAGAAAAAGGTGCTGATGTTGTCGTTCTGTCTTCCGGCAACACCGACAAGAAACTTCATGTTTCTGCCAATATTTATAAGAAAAAATAATTAACTTTTTTTCTGAAGGGGATTATCGCCAAATGGCGATAATCCCCCTTGTGTATTCCTGACAAGGTTTATTTTTAGATAGCATTTAATATTTACAGCCCCTGCATATCATTATCAGATAGCGCCCCGCGCAAGACCAGCATACTCAAATTCAGATCCACACATTTTAAATTCCGCCGAAATGATTGTGGTACCACGCCACGAAATGATGTTTAACAACCGAAGTTCATTCTGGCGCCGGCGAGTTGGCTATACTTTGCGGAGATAAAAGCGAGACTAAAATTTACAACCCTGCAGCTGGCAGGCGGCCAAGGAAAAAAGTCATATCGAGCTTCTCTGGGTTGGTCTGTAGCAGTGGTGCGCACACGAGTGCACTCGGTTTTATGAAATCGGTACGGAAGATGTCGATCTGGCGGGAGTCTGCCAGACCGCGCGGGCGCAAGATGCCTTTACTCTCGCCCCAACGCTGCGGGAATCGCCAGCCTGCCGTAGAGAAGTGCAAGCGCTTCATCCAGCGTGATGCCTGCCACAGGATTTGACGGGCGCCGCCTTACGAACTCATACACAATTAAACGCAATAAGAATACTCGCTCCTGACTGGTGAGTTCACGCGCCTGGAATGGGGAAATATGAGCGCAATTTCCCTTTAAGGGCAAAGTATTGCCATCAATAATATGCAGCGAATCGTTAATGGCGTTAAAGAAATCGATTCTGATATGATCTTGCCATATTTTTATAGTGCACAGTTTGGCTTTCCATCCCGAGCCGGCGGGAAACGAGGAATTTTCCCGTTTGCATATTATCAGACACCGATATGGCCAGACTCTCAACATGGACGTCATGCCCCTTAAATCCGTCGAGCCAATAGCGCTGCCTGCCGGCATCGGGAAAATATACCGCATAATCATCATCCCGGTTCACCGTCCGGTCGTTTTTTTTCACAAAGCGAGGTAATAATTTCGCCCGCACTGGAGTTTATTATTTGCTATTAAATAATAATACCATTGCAGCGGCGGGCTGTGCTTAGAGCTTATCCCGGCAGGTGTAATTGTTGCCGCCCGTCCGGACACCGACAGGGAGTACGTGAGGAGGGTGAGCACTGCCTGGTTCTGAAATGGCAAATACCATAGCCTGAGGAGACAGGAGCTCTATTTTAAATATAAATCCTATCGCGCCTGATTATTGAATATTTAAGCAGATATATAGTTTTCATTTTACGGAAAACAGATTGTATTGGCGAAAATAAATAGCGTGTGATCGCTGATAAAAATAGCGCGATCGCTGACAACGCATGGGCAAAAATACACTTTGGGGAAAAATGTATTGCCTGAGCTCTAAGAGTCAAGCACATTCCGGAGCCAGTACGCTATGCTTGAACAGAAACTAATAACGTAGTGAGCTTATAAGGAAATCATCATGCGCTACAAACTCGTTGCTTTTATTATCCCGTGCGCGCTCGCGCTGAGTGCCTGTACCACCGTCACACCCGCCTATAAAGATAATGGCACCCGCAGCGGGGCCTGCATCGAAGGTGGGCCGGATGAGGTGGCGCAGAAATTTTACGATTATCAGATCCAGCATCGGAACAACGACCTGACGGCCCTGCGTCCTTATCTCAGCGACGATCTGGCCAAACTGTTAAACGATGCCCGCCAGGATCCGTCACGCAGCTCGCTGCTGCAATCGAACCTCTTCTCCAGCTCGACAACCCCGGCCGATAGCGCCAGCGTGGCCAGCGCCTCGACCATTCCAAACCGCGATGCCCGCAATATCCCTCTGCGCGTCGATTTAAAACAGGGCAGTCAAAGCTGGCAGGATGAAGTGCTGATGATTCAGGAAGGCCAGTGCTGGGCCGTCGACGACGTGCGTTATCTTGGCATTAACTCCCATGCCCCGGCCGGTTCCCTGCAACAGAGTCTTGAAAAACGCGGATAAGGGCGTGGAACCCACGCCGCTGAAACGATAACCCCGGTAAAATGTCGGTATTTCTCCAGGTTATGCCGACATTTGTGCCTCCCCACCCCACGAACCCATATTTTGTGCTAAGTTTAGAGGTAAATGTGGTTTACATTTAACTTTTAACGCATAAATATTGCATAACTATTCTGTCAAAGGTAGTATTTGCGGCCTCAATAGCTATTCGTATCAGACAGCCCAGATGAGTATTAAACTAAACGGCATTAACTGCTTCTACGGCGCGCATCAGGCGCTGTTCGACATCACGCTGGATTGCCCGCAGGGGGAAACGCTGGTGCTGCTCGGCCCCAGTGGCGCCGGGAAAAGCTCGCTGCTTCGCGTACTCAACCTGCTGGAAATGCCGCGTTCCGGGACATTACATATCGCCGGTAACCACTTCGACTTTACCAAAGCGCCTTCTGACAAAGCCATTCGTGAGCTGCGCCAGAACGTGGGTATGGTTTTCCAACAGTATAATCTGTGGCCGCACCTGACGGTGCAGCAAAACCTGATTGAAGCCCCCTGCCGCGTGCTGGGGTTAAGTAAAGACATGGCGCTCGCTCGCGCCGAAAAACTGCTGGAACGTCTTCGTCTCAAGCCCTACAGCGATCGCTATCCGCTGCATCTTTCCGGTGGCCAGCAGCAGCGCGTCGCCATTGCGCGGGCGCTGATGATGGAACCTCAGGTTCTGCTGTTTGATGAACCTACCGCCGCACTCGACCCGGAAATCACCGCTCAGATCGTCAGCATTATCCGCGAACTGGCCGGTACCGGCATTACGCAGGTTATCGTCACCCACGAAGTGGAAGTGGCGCGTAAAACTGCAAGCCGGGTGGTGTATATGGAAAATGGTCACATCATTGAACAAGGGGATGCCAGCTGCTTTACGCATCCTCAGACCGACGCGTTTAAAAACTATCTTTCACATTGATGTTTTCGGGGAAATGACGATGAAAAAAGTACTGATTGCCGCGATCCTGGCCAGCATGAGCCTGTCAGCTACTGCCGCCCAGACCATTCGTTTCGCCACTGAGGCCTCCTACCCTCCGTTTGAATCGATTGATGCCAACAATAAAATTGTCGGTTTTGATGTCGATCTGGCCAACGCGCTGTGTAAAGAAATTGATGCCACCTGCACCTTTACCAACCAGGCCTTCGACAGCCTGATCCCCAGCCTCAAATTCCGCCGCGTCGATGCGGTGATGGCCGGGATGGATATCACGCCTGAGCGTGAAAAACAGGTGCTGTTCACGACCCCTTACTACGAAAACTCGGCGCTGTTTGTCGGCCAGCAGGGTAAATACACCAGCCTCGAACAGCTGAAAGGCAAAAAAGTCGGCGTCCAGAACGGGACCACGCACCAGAAATTTATTAACGACAAACACCCTGAAATCACCACCGTGCCATACGACAGCTACCAGAATGCGAAGCTGGATCTGCAAAATGGCCGTATTGATGCCGTGTTTGGCGATAATGCCGTCGTCACCGAGTGGCTGAAAAGCAATCCGAAGCTGGCCGCGGTGGGCGATAAAGTCACCGATAAAGACTACTTCGGTACCGGTCTGGGCATTGCGCTTCGTCAGGGCAATACCGAACTGCAGCAGAAATTTAATGCTGCGCTGGAAAAAGTGAAAAAAGATGGGACTTACCAGACCATCTATAGCAAATGGTTTCAGAAGTAACGCTAAATGAATGAAATTTTTCCATTAGCAAGTGCCGCCGGGATGACCGTCGGCCTTGCCGTTTGCGCGCTCATCATCGGCCTTGTGCTGGCGATGCTGTTTGCCGTGCTGGAGTCAGTGAAATGGCGCCCGCTGGCATGGCTCGCAACCGGCGTGGTCACGGTTCTGCGTGGACTACCGGAGATTCTGGTGGTCCTGTTTATCTATTTCGGCTCCTCACAGCTGCTGCTTACGCTCTCCGACGGTTTTACGATCAATCTTGGCTTTGTGCAGATTCCGGTACAGATGCAGATTGAAAACTTCGACGTCAGTCCGTTCCTGTGCGGCGCCATCGCGTTGTCCCTGCTTTACGCCGCTTACGCCTCGCAAACTCTGCGCGGAGCGCTTAAGGCGGTACCTCAGGGACAGTGGGAGTCCGGCCAGGCGCTGGGGCTATCGAAAGGGGCGATCTTCTTCCGCCTGGTGATGCCGCAAATGTGGCGTCATGCGTTGCCGGGCCTCGGCAACCAGTGGCTGGTTCTGCTGAAAGATACCGCGCTGGTCAGTTTAATCAGCGTCAACGATCTGATGCTGCAAACCAAAAGCATCGCCACGCGCACCCAGGAGCCGTTTAACTGGTACATCATCGCGGCGGCGATCTATCTGGTCATCACCCTGCTCAGTCAGTACATCCTCAAACGTATTGACCAGCGTGCGACGCGCTTCGAACGGAGACCAGGCTGATGCTCGATTATTTACCCGAACTGCTGAAAGGGCTGCATACCAGCCTGACGCTGACGGCGGCTTCGATCGTCGTGGCGCTGATTCTGGCGCTGGTTTTCACCATCGTCCTGACGCTGAAAACGCCGGTACTGGTGTGGATTGTTCGCGCTTACATCACCTTATTTACCGGTACGCCGCTGCTGGTGCAGATCTTCCTGATTTACTATGGTCCAGGTCAGTTCCCCTCTTTGCAGAACTACCCGGTGCTGTGGCATCTGATTTCTGAACCCTGGCTGTGCGCCATGATAGCCCTGTCCCTCAACAGCGCAGCCTACACCACCCAGCTGTTTTATGGTGCGATCCGCGCCATCCCTGACGGCCAGTGGCAATCCTGCAGCGCGCTGGGCATGAGCAAGAAAGACACGCTGGCGATTCTGCTGCCGTACGCCTTTAAACGCGCCCTCTCTTCTTATTCTAACGAGGTGGTGCTGGTGTTCAAAAGTACCTCTCTGGCTTACACCATTACGCTGATGGAAGTCATGGGGCACGGCCAGCTGCTGTACGGACGTACCTACGACGTGATGGTGTTTGGCGCGGCCGGTATTGTCTATCTCATCGTCAACGGTCTGCTGACGCTGCTGATGCGGTTAGTGGAGCGTAAAGCGCTGGCGTTTGAACGACGGAACTAACCCCAAAAGGGATCCCGTTGGGATCCCTTTTTTTATTCCTTAAAAGAACAGCGCGTTAATCAGCAGTAAGGTGACCGACCCGGTCGCCCAGAGGATAGTTGAAGTGATACTCCACACCTTGATCTGTTCCTGAACTTCAGTCACGCCAAGCGAGCGGTTGACGACCCAAAAATAGGCGTCGTTAAAGTAGGAAAACATGAAGGAGCCAACCGTACAGCCCAGGCCAGCAATAACAGGATCCACGCCTAACGTCCCGATCATCGGGGCGGTAATACTTGCAGCGGTAATCATCGCCACCGTACCAGACCCCTGAATTAAGCGCACCAGCGTCGAAATGGTCAGCGGCAGCAAGACGCCCGGCACGCCTGTCTGGATAATGTAATCGGCGATCATATTACCGGCACCAGAATCACGCAGCACCATCCCCAGCGCCCCTCCCCCGCCGATAACCAGAAAAATGATCCCCGCCGAACGAATCGCATTTTCCATGTTTTGGGTCACTTCTTTACGCTCGTAACGGCTGCCCAGCCCAATAATGGCGATCAGTAGCCCGGTACCCACCGCCGTCACCGGATGACCGATTGCGATGACCATCTGCACTAACGACTGCTGCCACGCATGACTCTCGGGCTCAATATAGCCGAACTCCTTGAAGAAGGTGGCCAGCAGAATAAGCACAATCGGCACCATCAGCGGAGCAAACGAAATCACTTTGCCCGGCAGAGATTCCTCCTGCTGCACACTTTCCTTTGCGGAAACGGGGCGTTCACGGGTAAATCCACTGCCGTCTTCCGTCGGGATCAGGAAAATAGCGTTGCCAAGTCGTCGGGTATACAGGAATCCGGCTATCGCCACCGGTACCGCCACCGGTACCGCCACGACCATACTCCAGAGCATAAAGCGGCCAATAGGCATATTGAACTGTGATACCACGCCAAACGGACCAACGGCGGGCGGGATCATGCTATGACTGATCACCAGTCCGGCCGCAAGCGTTGCCCCTAACCCTACCACCGATTTCCCCGTTGAACGGGAGATCGCCTTAACCAACGGTACCAGAACGATAAATGCCGAATCACAGAATACGGCCATTGAGACGATTAGACCGATCATCACCAGCGCCAGCTCCTCGCGCCCCTTGCCCAGCAGGTTGATAAACGAAATCGCCATGCGCTTTGAGGCCCCGCTCATCTGCAACAGCGATCCCATCATCACGCCAAAGCCAATCACGATACCGATATTCCCTAGCGTCCCACCAAAGCCCCGGGTAACAGAAGCGATCATCATTTCGCTTTTCATCCCGCCTAACGAACCGGTAATCACCGCGGCAATGATCAAGGCGGGAAATGCCGGAATGCGCGATTTAAGGATCATAAAGAGCAGTGCCGCTATTGCGACCAGCAGCCCACCAATCACGCGGAAACTGTCGAGCTCCTCCCCGCTGGTACTTCCAGGATTAAAAATGATTAACCCAATGCCAAGAACTAATGCCCCCTTCAATGCCGGACTCATTCCCGCCGCGGCGGCTTCCACTGGTTTATCAGACATACTCACCTCGGATTATTGAGCGGCGGGCGTCACGCCCGCCGCAGGTTATTATTTTTTGTAATAGGGCGCGTAGAGTGCAGCCAGCCTGACCGCTTCAATCAGGCTAACCGGATCGGCAATCCCCTTACCCGCAATATCATTTGCCGTACCGTGATCAACGGAGGTTCGCAGGACAGGCATGCCGCTGGTGATAGAAATGGTGCGGTGGAAGTCCACCATTTTGGTGGCGATATGCCCCTGGTCATGGTACGGCGACAGTACGGCATCCCATGCCCCCAGCAGAGCAAAATGGAACACGCTGTCGGCCGGTTTTGGCCCCTCAATCGCTATACCTTGTTCGCGCGCAAGCTCAATACCCGGCAACAGGACTTCATCATCCTCATGGCCAAACAGACCGTGTTCGCCGCCGTGGGGATTAATCGCAGCCACCACCAGTTTGGGCTGCGGCACGCCAAGCTGCTGCAGCGCGCGGGTACAGCGCACCGCGTAATCGCACACTTTCTCCGGCGTCAGGCTGCGGATCGCCTCCACCAGAGGGAGATGACGCGTCAGGAAGAAAACCCGCAGCGTGCGCACCTGAAACAAAGTCAGCGGATCGCGGGTATCCGTGAGATGAGCAAATATCTCGGTGTGGCCAATAAAATCAACGCCTCCGGCCCGCAGTGACTCCTTATTAATCGGGGTCGTCGCCACCGCGTCAACGTCGCCGCGTAGCGTCATCTTTACCGCTTTCTCAATACAGTCATAGGCCGCCCTGCCGCACTGCCCCTGAATCTCACCCGGTTGGAACACATCAATATTAAGATCCCCACACTCAATGAGATTCATTAATCCCGGTCGATCGAGATACTCATTCACACCAGTAATGACGTTAATAGCTAACGACACGCCGGAAAACTTCAGCGCCTGTTCAAGAATATGTTTATTTCCGACAACGACCATTCTGGCATATTGTTGCGCGTGCTCAGAGGCCAGGGTTTTTACGGTAATCTCCGGGCCGATGCCAGCAGCATCCCCCATTGGAATAACCACCAACGGTCTCATAATTAACTCCTTTTATATTTACACAGTTTCGGTAATGGCGGTATTGCCCGATACTTTAGTCACTAAATAATCAATACAGTGCACCAGGGTGTTATCATTACCGATAAATCCACCTTTGGTAATTAACGGCAGCCCATCAGCCAATCCCCCGACTAACTTTCCATAGACGGCCAGCGGCTCAACTTCGTCTTTTAATACTACGCCGCTACCTTTTAATCGTCTGGTAATACTGACCATCACATCGCCGCCGCTGCCGTAGAGTCCGCTGATCGGCGATTTTTCTTTCTTCAACACCTGAGCGACGACTTCGGCGATACCACTATTAATCATGCAGCTGACCTGATGATTGTCGACTGCGAATTTTTTAGCAAGAGTATCCAGCCTGAAAATATGCTCAGGAGCCTCGACAGAATCAATGCCTATAACATCAAAGGTCCGGGTTTTATCAATTAACCGATCAACGACCTGGGCGGCACTTTCCGGGTTAAGGGAAAAATTGATTAACTCCTCTGCCGACAGCGTCTCAATATAGACTTCGCGCTCGTAGCGTAATTTCTTTATTTGCCGCTGGGTTAAATCAGAAACACTGCCAATGGCCAGAAAAACTTTATTGGTCCGTCTGCGCCCGGATGAAAATTTTAACCATGCCAGCTGCGCGGTGAACACACCGGGGTCGACGCAAAAACAGGGAATTTTTGCTTTCTGTACCGCCTGCGCTATCTGCTGAATATCATCACCGGTTGTCGCATCAATGATGACAATCCGGACGTTGCCACAATACAACTCCTTCAGTTTTTTAGTCAGCGTGATTTCGCCACGCAGCACATCGCGCAGACAAATATAACTGACATTTTTATTGGTCTGCTGGCGGAACAACTCCACCACCGACGATTCCAGCATTGGGTTTTTAGGATCGTTGCGCATTGCGGTATTCTGTAGCGGAATGCCGTCCACCAGCAGCGATCCTCCCACGCAAATACGCCCGCTGGAGGGATAAACGGGGACGACGATAGCCATCAGATGGGGAAAGCTATCGATGACCGCATCAACTTCAGCGCCTAAATTACCGCGCAGCGTTGAATCAATGCGCTTACTGATCAGCGTCTGCTCCGGGTTAATCCGCGCGACGCATTCCGCTACCCGCCTGTAGGCTTCGGCAGAAGAAACTGAGCGGGAATCTGTAGAAAATGAAACCACGTCAAAGCGTTCCGCCTCTTTCGCGTCGTTATCCAGACAGGTCATGGTCGTAAACCCTTTGGTACTTAACAGCGCGGCGGTCGCATTTGCGCCGGTTAAATCGTCCGCAATTATTGCAATTTTCACAGTGCTTCCCTCTCCGTATCGGGTTGATGTCATCTCATCAGCGAATCGCTATTGACAATGACCTGACTGAATTCCGCCAAATCGGTTATTTTGTAATGGCAGAAGACATTGCGTTTACTCTTATCCACCAGCAGAACTGACTTTGCGGCGCGGCTCATTGCCATCCACTTACAGTCCGCTTTACTTTGCGTGGTGGTCATTGCGCCATAATTCTCATCAAAACCATCCGCGCCGATAAAAGCGAGGTCGGTATAATGCTCGCTCAGGTAACGCAGCGTCTCAGTACAATAGGCTGAGCGACTTTCTCTGACTAACTCACCTGGGCAAATAAGCAATTTAATGTTGGGGCGGTCATTCAGAATATAGGCAGTTGAAATATCATTAGTGATCACCGTTAGTGGAATATCTATTAGCCAGGCCAGCTGTTTCACCGTGGTGCCACCGTCCATAAAGACGATCTCTCCAGGACGCAAGAGTTTATAGGCCTGGAGCGCTATCTCCTTTTTCCATGCAATATGGTGTTGCGCTTTATCTTTATATTCTGGACTTTCATTAATGAATCCCTTAATAACTTGACCACCGAATATAACCTTGACCTGCCCGTTCTTCTGGAGTTCCTCAATATCACGGCGAATGGTCATATGTGAAACTGTAAAGTATTCAGCTAACTGGTTAATAGTAGTGGAATGATTAACGTCAAGCATCTCAATAATACGACGCACCCTTTGCGTTTTTGAATAGCGTGTCATGACATTATCTCGCTGAGTGTTAGCTTCACTCGATTTTTAAGCTAACCGTTTTTTAAATATGGAGATGTGAATAAAATCACAAATTCACAGCTCATTCACTCAATCACAGAATAAAAAGAGTACTGTGATCGGACCTACCATAATAACGATAAACGCCTAAAGGAACTCGTTATGAATAATAAAACAAGAAATACATCGGAAATAATTAATCGAGGCCGTAACGTATTGCATGAAGAGGCCAAAGCAATTATTAGCGCAACCTCTAATATTAATGATAATTTTGCACAAGCGATAAATATTATATTAAATGCGCCAGGCAAGGTGGTGCTAAGCGCCATGGGCAAACCCGGCTATATCGCGCATAAAATTTCGGCCACCCTCGCCAGCACCGGCACGCCCTCATTTTATCTGCACCCGGCCGAAGCGTTGCATGGCGATCTGGGAAGAGTCAGCCGCGAAGATGTGGTGATCCTCATCTCCAACAGCGGCGAGACGACAGAAGTCATCAATATGCTCCCCGCGCTCAAGCGAACAGGCGTGCCCATTATTGCGATATGTGGCGCCCCTGATTCCCCGCTGGCAAAATACAGTGACGTTGTTATTTCTTCACAGGTTGAGCATGAATGCTGCCCTCTGGATCTTGCCCCGACAACCAGCACCACGCTGGCGTTGGCCATCGGAGACGCCCTTGCCGTAACCCTGATGCAAGAACGAAACTTCAGCAAAGAGGAGTTTGCCCTCTATCATCCCGGCGGTTCACTCGGCAGGAGGCGGCTATTAACGGTCGGGAAAACGATGCGCAGCGGCGAAAAAGCCTGCCTGATCGGTCGGGAGTCGACGATTCTGGATGCGCTGTTCATCATGACCCGCTATCTTTCCGGGGCAGCGCTGATTGTTAATAGCCGCAATGAACTGGAAGGCATCATTACCGACGGCGATATCCGCCGCTATATCATGTACAACAACCTCTTCTTACAGACTCCGGTGAGGGAACTGATGAACCCTTTCGCGACCTGCATTGGTCAGCATCAGTTGATTGATGAGGCGATCAGAATCATGGAGCAGCACCAGCCGGCCCCCATTACCGTGCTACCGGTGATTAACGACGACAAACAGGTTGTCGGATTACTCCATTTAACCGATCTCCTGCGCATATTTCCGCCGGAAAAATAAATAAAAATACATTTATATTGAATATAAATTCATTTTTTGGCATGGTTATTCCACGTCAGGAAACGACGAACGACCACAATATTGACAGACGGGAGCAACACGCATGAAGAAGTTACTGTTAGCCGCAATGTTCGCCGCTACCGCATTTAACGCGGCCGCAGCAGAGAAAATCAGCTTCGGCGTTTCGGCAACCTACCCCCCTTTTGAATCCATGGATGCTAACAATCAGATCGTTGGTTTCGATCTGGATCTGGCGAAAGCGCTGTGCAAACAGATGCAGGCTGACTGTACCTTTACCAACCACGCTTTCGATAGCCTGATCCCGGCGCTGAAATTTAAAAAATATGACGCGGTGATTTCCGGGATGGACATTACTCCGGAGCGCAGCAAACAGGTCGCATTTACCGATCCGTACTACGCTAACTCAGCGCTGGTTATCGCTAAAAAAGACGCCTTCCACTCCTTTGCCGATCTGAAAGGCAAACGTATTGGTATGGAAAACGGCACCACCCACCAGAAATACCTGCAGGACAAACATCCGGAAGTTAAAACCGTCGCCTATGACAGCTATCAGAATGCGATTATCGACCTGAAAAATGGCCGTATTGACGGGGTGTTTGGCGATACTGCCGTGGTGAATGAGTGGCTGAAGACCAACCCGCAGCTGGGCGTCGCCACTCCGAAAGTGACCGATCCGCAATACTTCGGCACCGGCCTCGGCATCGCGGTACGTCCGGACAACAAGGCGCTGCTGGAAAAACTCAATACCGCGCTGAAGGCGATTAAAGCGGACGGCACGTATCAGAAAATCAGCCACCAGTGGTTCCCGGAATAATCCCCGGCTGACCCGGGTCGCGGCGAAATGCCTTGCCCGGGCGGTTCCCCGGCCAGCACCGCCTGGCCGGGGAACCATCGCTACGAACGCAACGGCAGGGTAAAGCGGAAGCTGGCTCCTGCCGGCACATCCACCAGCTGAATATCACCGCCGTGCAGCTGCAGCATTCGCCGCACAATCATCAGTCCCAACCCGCCTCGCGATTCCGGGCTCTGACCGGGTTCAAGCACCGAAGGCCGCTCAAACAGTGTCGCCCGCAGCTCACCGCTAACCCCAGGACCGCTATCGGCTACCTCAACCACCATCTCCGCACCCTGCTGACGGGCCGTCAGGCTGATACTGCCGCCATCCGGCGTATGGCGAATCGCGTTATCCAGTAAATTGGTCAACACCCGCTCCATCATCGATAAATCCGCCACCACCGGCGGCAATCCCCCGGCCAGGGAGAGCTGTAAGCGGATGTGGCGGGTGGCAATCGCCAGGTCGAACTTCTGCGCCACGTCCTGGACCAGCTCCGCCAGCACAAATTTCTCCGGCTGCAGCTTGATCCCGCCATGTTCCAGGCGCGCCAGCTCAAACAGCTGCTGGGAAAGAGAGCGGACTTTATTCCCCTGGCGCAGCGCAATATTGAGATAGCGCTTGCTCTCTTCCGCACTCAGCCGATCGGCTTTCAGCGTCAGCGTCTCCAGATAACCGAGCAGCGAAGTCAGCGGAGTCCGCAGATCGTGAGAAATATTGGCGATAAATTCACGCCGCTGGCGATCGCTATCGGCCAGTCGATCCCACTGCCCGGCGATCTGCCGGGCCAGGTCGATAAACCGGTTATGCAGGATCGCCACTTCATTGCCGGGATGCGGATCCGGCGCTTGCGCCGCCAGCAGTTTAATCGCTCCCATACTGTCTTCTCCGGGCACCCCCACCTGTGCGGTCAGCTGGCGTACCGGGCGCGTCACCCAATACCAGGCAAGGCCGCCGGCCAGCAGACCAAACAGGGCCACCAGCAGCAGCGTCCAGATAAGCAGACTTCCCAACGTCTTCTGCCAGGCGCTGGCCGCCAGCTCATTAAAGGTTTCCCCTTGCAGGATAATATAGAGATAGCCGCGCAGCTGGCCGTCGACATTCAACGGCGCCACGCTAAAGACCTTGCGCTGATCCTCGCTACGCGGATCGTCACCGTACACCGGCCAGGCGCCGCCGGAGAGAAACGTCTGTATCGGCACGATGTCAACGCGCTGGCGTTTGATATGGCCCGGCGGCGCAGCATCGGCCAGCAGCTCGCCGTCAGGAGAGATCAAGTAGAGCTCGACGCTGGGGTTGAAGACCATCAGGCGATCGAAAAGCGGTTTCAGCGCCTCGCGATTGACCTGGCCCCGCGCATCGAGCAGCGGTTCACGGGCAACAATCTGCTGTGCCAGCCCGACCGAAAGACGCTGGACCATCGCATTACCGTATTGCGCGCTGCTATACAGCTGAACCACACACACCGCCGCCGCACAAAGCAGTAGCAGCGAAGTGAAGACCAGCGCCAGGCGCTGGCTCAGGCTTAATCGCCGCATCATTGCTCCGCTCCTTTACGCACAGGCGCGAATTTATAGCCCTTGCCCCAGACCGTCAGAATGATTTCCGGCTCCGCCGGGTCGCGTTCAATTTTACTGCGCAGGCGGTTGATATGGGTATTGACCGTGTGCTCATAGCCCTCGTGCTGGTAGCCCCAGACGCGGTCAAGTAAGGCCAGGCGGGAGAAGACCTCGCCGGGATGGCGGGCAAAGTAGTACAGCAGGTCAAATTCGCGCGGCGTTAAATCCACCGGCTCACCGCGCAGTCTGATTTCACGCGCAAGCGGGTCGATGCTCAGGCCGTGGCAATCGATACGCCCGGAATCCATCAGCAAATTGAGCCCCATCGCCTCCTGGCGACGAAAGAGCGCTTTGACTCGCGCCACCAGTTCGATAACCGAAAACGGTTTGGCCAGGTAGTCGTCCGCCCCCATTTCCAGTCCCAGCACGCGGTGTGTCTCGCTGGAACGGGCGCTGATAATAATCACCGGCAGATAGCGGGTCATCTGGCGAATGCGCCGGCAAATCTCCAGCCCATCGACGTTGGGCAGCATCAGGTCGAGAATCGCCGCATCCCAGCCGCCCTTTTCCAGCTGCACCAGCGCCTGCGCGCCGTCCGCTTCATTCACAATCTGATATCCCTCATCCTGCAGATTTAAACGCAGCAATGCGGCAATATCGTCGTCATCTTCGACCAACAGGATTTTCTTTGCCATGGGTATTGCTCCGCTAATATCACGCTGTTATTAGCCAAGCTTACCCGATTTACGTCGGCAGAAGAGTTCACATTTTGTTTAAACTTCGCGAACCAGCAGCGTCAGCACTTCGTAGTGGGCGGTGTGGGGGAACATATCAAACAGCTGCACCCGCTCAACCCGATAGCCCGGCAGCCGCGCAATATCTTTCGCCATCGTCTGCGCGTTACAGCTGGAGTAGATAATAAAGGGCGGCGCCATACGACTTAAATAGTCGCACAGCTCGCGGCCGATACCGCGGCGTGGCGGGTTGACCAGCACCAGGTCAGGAATCTCTCCCTCAGCGGTGGCAAACTGCGTCGAGTCCAGCGCCTGAAAATGGAGGTTGGTCAGGCCCAGTTCGGCGGCAGACTGCTTCGCGCTGGCGATCGCCTCCGGCGCAATCTCAATCCCGGTCAGGCGCATTTCCGGCGTGGCGCAGTGCAGGCCAAAGCCCCCCACTCCGCAGAACAGGTCCCACATATGATTGACCGGCAGCTGGCGTACCCAATCGCGGGCGGTCGCATACAGCTGACTGGCAACGGCAGGATTCGTTTGAAAAAAGCTCTGCGGGCGGATCCACAGCGGTACGTCGTTAAAGTTTTCCGCCAGCGCCGCCTGCTCGCTGAGGAGAATCTCCTCTTCGCCTTCCATAATGGCCATATGCACCGGCTGAATATTGGCGGTAATCACCTTCAGCTGCGGCAGCTGCGCCTGCAGCCACGGCAGCGCGGCGCGCAGCTGCGTAAGTTTTGTCGGGGAACGCAGCACAAAACGCAGCATCATGCCGCCGTCGAGCTGGCTTTCCGTCAGCAGCAGATACTTCAGCTCGCCGCGCCTGCGGGCGACGTGATAGGGCGTTAATCCGGCGCGGGCGATAAACGGTTTCAGCACGGCAAAAACCGGCGCAAAACTGGCCGGATAGAGCGGACATTCGGTCAGGTCTTCCGGACTGCCATCGCGGTGCAACATCCCCAGCAGCGGGCGTTCAACGCTGCCGCTGACCACCATTTTAGCTTTGTTGCGAAAACCGGCTTGCGGGCCGGAAACCGGCGCTAACCATGTCGCCACCGGGCTGTCCGCCAACAGCGTTTCGAGATCGGCCATTTTATTGGCGAGCTGTTGTGTTAACGGCCGTTCCAGCCACTGACAAGAGCGACAGCGACCCGCGTCATAGAGTGCGCAGAGCATAAAAAGACCTTCCAGAAATCAGGGGCGGGGATTGTATCACCGTTATTGCAGTCGGAAAAACCGTCGACACGACGCCGGAACAAACAGCAGCGCCAGCACCAGAAAATCGGGCAGTTTTTGCATCACCAGAGAACGCAGAATTTCACGTTTTGACTCGCCGGCAATACTGAACAGCTCCGGATAGCCATACCCCAGCGAGGCCGCCCAGAGATAAGCGGTGACGATAATTTGCGTCAGGAGAAAGATCCAGCGCGCCAGATTACGCCCTTTCACCAGTGAAAATGCGCACCAGATCTCAATAAAGACCAGCAGCAGACTGGAGAGAAACACCAGCGTCAAGGTCCATGTCTGCACGCTACGCTGAATAAACGCCTCTATCCCACCGATACCCAGCTGATTGAGGATCATCAGCAGATCCACGGCACGAATCAAAATAATGGCGAACGCCGCCACCTGCACCAGTGCAGGGACGTTAAGACGCGCATGCGATGAACGAGTTTTTGTAAACAGTCCCAACGGAAACGTCTTCCATGAAAACGGCGTCGCACCATCGCGACGCCGATACCAGTTTTACCGTAGATTTTAGGGGCTTCAGCTCCGTCTTGCACGCTGGATATCGCGCACCCGCTGCTTTTCTGCGCGCGCCATCAAATACCAGGCGATAAAACCAACAATCCCCACGACGCCGAGGATTAAGGTTGCCAGGGCGTTGATTTCCGGGTTGACCCCCATACGCACGCTGGAGAAGACCAGCATCGGCAAGGTGGTGGCTCCCGGGCCGGAAACAAAGCTGGCGATGACCAGATCGTCCAGTGATAAGGTAAACGCCAGCAGCCAGCCGGAGATCACCGCTGGCATGATCATCGGCAGCGTAATGATGAAAAAGACCTTCAGCGGCGGCGCGCCTAAATCCATCGCCGCCTCCTCAATAGAGTGGTCCAGTTCACGCAGTCGCGACGAGATCACCACCGCCACGTAGGCGGTACAGAAAGTCACGTGCGCCAGCCAGATGGTCAACATGCCGCGATCCGACGGCCAGCCGATGGCGTGCCCGAGCGCGACAAACAGCAGCAGCAGCGATAGCCCGGTAATGACATCCGGCATTACCAGCGGCGCCGTAATCATAAAGGCAAAGCCGTTTGATCCCCGAAAGCGACCAAAGCGCACCATCACCACCGCGGCAATCGTCCCCAGAATCGCCGCCGCCGTCGCCGCACAGGTGGCGATGGTCAGACTCAGCCCGACGGCGCTCATCATCGCATCATCATGGAACAACTCGCTGTACCAGCGTGTCGACCAACCCGCCCATACCGTCACCAGCTTCGAGCTGTTGAATGAGTAAATCACCAGCATTAGCATCGGCGCATATAAAAAGGTAAAGCCGAGCACGAGGATTAAAATTCGCCACGGCGAACGGACTACCGGCAAATCGTTCATCCATGATCCCCCATCTGTTTTTGCTGATGTTTATGGAACCACATAATCGGCACGATCAGCAGGAGCAGCATCACGATGGCCACCGCTGAAGCGACCGGCCAGTCGCGGTTATTAAAGAACTCCTGCCACAGGACCCGCCCGATCATAATGCTGTCCGGACCGCCCAGCAGTTCCGGGATCACGAACTCCCCAACCGCCGGGATGAAGACCAGCATTGAACCGGCGATAATCCCGCCTTTGGTCAACGGGACGATCACCTGGAAGAAGGTTTTCAGCGGCCGGGCCCCCAGATCTAAAGAGGCCTCGACCAGCGAGTAGTCGATACGCGTCAGCGCGGTATAGATCGGCAGCACCATAAACGGCAGATAGGCGTACACAATACCGATATAGACCGCCAGATTGGTATGCAGGATCTCCAGCGGCTGATCGATAACCCCGAGCCAGATCAGGAAGTTATTCAGCACGCCGTTGCTTTTCAACAGCCCCATCCACGCATAGACGCGGATCAGGAATGAGGTCCACGATGGCAGGATCACCAGCAGCAGCAGGATATTTCGCGTTGACGGTTTACTGTGCGCCACCGCCCATGCCAGCGGATAGCCCAGCAACAGGCAGCAGAAGGTTGAGATCCCCGCCACCTGCAGCGACTGCAGATAGGCTTCAAAATAGAGCGGGTCGTCGGTCAGCTGCAGGAAGTTGCCGAGATTCAAGGTGAGCGTGAGCTGGCCGTCCGCCCACTCCCACAGATCGGTGTAGGGCGGGATCGCCCGCGCCATCTCCGCGAGGCTGATTTTAAACACGATCAGGAACGGCAGCAGAAACAGCAGGATCAGCCACAAATACGGCAGCGCGATTACCAGCTTGCGGCCATGCGCCATCTGCAACCGGGTGAGCCATTGGGCAAAACCGCCGGTTTTTTTCACCCCGGCCGGTGGTTCTAATGCACTCATCGCCCTCTCCTTACACCGTCAGAACAACGCAGCTGTCGGCATCCCAGCACAAACGCACTTCATCACCCCAGGTTGGCGTGCCCTTACGGTGGCGGTGTTCGTTCTGTAGCTGAGCGCTGATCATCTGCCCGCTTTGCAGCCGCACGTGGTAGATAGACAGGTCGCCGAGGTAGGCGATATAGATCACCTCTCCTACCGCAAAGTTGTAGCCATCCGCCGGCGGCTCATCGCAGAGCATAATTTTTTCCGGGCGCAGAGCGACCCACACCGGCACATTGTCAATCACGGAGGCATCAGGATCGACCTTCAGCGGGTGCGTCAGCCCCGGTGAACTCAGCACCAGACCATCTTCCAGACGATCTTTTACCACCCCTTCAAACACGTTGACCGAGCCGATAAATTCCGCACTGTAGCGGGTTGTCGGATGCTCGTAGATCTCCTCCGGCTCGCCGATTTGCACGAACTTCCCGCGGTTCATAATGGCGATACGTCCCGCCATGGTCATCGCCTCTTCCTGATCGTGGGTCACCATGACGCAGGTCGCCCCCACGCGCTCGAGGATATCCACCACTTCCAGCTGCATACGATCGCGGAGCTTTTTATCCAGCGCGCCCATCGGCTCATCAAGCAGCAGCAGCTTTGGTCGTTTCGCCAGGCTACGGGCCAGCGCCACGCGCTGCCGCTGACCGCCGGAAAGCTGATGCGGTTTGCGTTTAGCGAACTCCTGCATATGCACCAGCGCCAGCATCTCCTGCACCCGGCTGGCGATTTCGGCTTTCGGCAGCTTGTCCTGCTTCAGACCGAAGGCAATGTTCTGCTCCACCGTCATATGGGGGAACAGGGCGTAGGACTGAAACATCATATTGATCGGCCGCTGGTAGGGCGGCACGCGCGACAGGTCAACGCCATCGAGCATAATTTGCCCGGCCGTCGGCTCCTCAAAGCCGGCCAGCATACGCAGCAGCGTCGATTTTCCACAGCCGGATGCGCCCAGCAGGGCGAAGATTTCACCTTTATAAATCGTGAGGTTGACGTCATCGACGGCGTGCTGCCCGTCGAAAGACTTCGTCAGATTACGGATTTCCAGCAGCGGGGTCAGCGCTTTGGGGGTTTTCGCTTGTGGGCGGGGAATTGCGTCGTTCACTCAGGTGCTCTCCGGCAAAAAACTACCACCGTATGGCCCGGTTGCCATACATTGAACTTTACAGTGCAGGTGCACCATCCTGGTGCATGTATTCGCTGCACTTTAATCCGTTTGTTGCCCGACCACGCGGAGAAACCACCCGGCCGGGTCAGACCTTTCAGGCCCGGTGAACCGGGCCATCAGGTTTTATTTCCCGCTTTTGACTTTCGTCCACGCCCGCGTACGTACGCGGTCGATTTTCGGATCCTGCACCTTCAGGGTGAACAGTTTGGCGAACACATCGGCCGGCGGGTAGATAGCCGGGTTATTACGGATGGTTTCGCTCACCAGCGGCGTAGAGGCTTTGTTGCCGTTAGCGTAGTACACCTGATCGCTGATTTTGGCGATCACTTCCGGGCGCATCAGATAGTTAAGGAACTGATAAGCCTCATCTTTGTTTTTCGCATCCGCCGGCATCGCGAAGACATCAAAGAACGCCAGCGCCCCCTCTTTGGGAATGAAGTAGGAGACGTTCACGCCGTTCTTCGCTTCTTTTGCCCGGTTCGCCGCCTGCCAGACATCGCCAGCCCAGCCGATGGCGACGCAGATATCGCCGTTAGCAAGATCGTTAATATATTGCGAGGAGTGGAAGTAGCGGATATTCGGCCGCAGTTTCAGCAGCAGGTCGGTCGCCGGACCGGTGTAATCATCGGCTTTTGTACTGTTCGGATCTTTGCCCAGATAGTTCAGGACGGTGGCAAAAATCTCTTCCGGCGCATCGAGGAAGGAGACGCCGCAGCTTTTCAGTTTTTCAAGGTTCTCCGGCTTAAGCACCAGATCCCAGCTATTCAGCGGCGCATCTTTACCGAGCACGGCTTTCACTTTATCGACGTTATAGCCAATGCCGGTGGTCGCCCACAGGTACGGCATCGCGTACTTGTTATCCGGGTCGTGTTTGGCGACCAGCTTGAGGACTTCCGGGTCAAGATTCTTCCAGTTCGGCAGCTTGCTTTTGTCCAGCGGCTGGAAGACGCCTGCCGCCAGCTGACGTTCGAGGAAGCTGGCGGACGGGACCACCAGGTCAAAGCCGGTGCTGCCCGCCATTAATTTGCCTTCCAGTACTTCGTTGGAGTCAAAAACGTCGTACACCACTTTAATACCGGTCTCTTTTTCAAAATTTGCCACCGTATCCGGCGCAATATAATCAGACCAGTTATAAACATGCAGGGTTTTTTGTTCAGCGGCGAGTGAACCGGCAGAGACGGCCATCAACGCACCCGTAACCAGACCTGTTAACCATTTTTTACCAAAGGCGGTCATATCTCTTTTTCCTTCTCAATGCCCGTTAACAAGCGGGCTTAATATACGCACTTGTCTGCATGCAATAATCATGCATATTTTCTCATTGCCTAAGAAAAGGAGAGAGGACCTCTCCCGGAATGGTTGCCCGCAACTGGAAGCATCGTCAGAATAACTGTAGCCAGAATAAGAGGCTATAGCCCAGGTAAAATAACGCCTTTTATCAATTTTTTATGCAATAACGGTCTACGTGATAAGCCAAAAGCGGCTGAATGGCGGTGAAAAATTCTTGAAGGAAAGGTTAAATGCAGAATAAAAGCACGTAATACGCAGCCGCTATGGCAGTGGCTGCGCTATTCATCGGCAGGTTTAGTGAAGAAAATGGTGCTGAATATCTTCAGCGACGTACTCTTCTTCTTCGGCTTTATAGAGCACCTGGTTGGCTGCCGCTTCGAGGATAACCATAGAAATCTGCTCTTCGCTCTGGCGGAAGAACCAGCCAAACTGTTCGACGGTAATGCCGACGCCGACGGATAGCGCCTGACACACCACCAGTTTGGGCAGATTGTCATCCTGAATATCGAGGAAGGCTTTGACGGTCAACGAACTGGCGTTAATTGCCGAAAGATCCGCGGAAAGTCCGAGCAGCGCCGAAGGCTTCACTTCAGCCAGGGCGGAAAAGAGCACGACGTTATCCACCAGATCGAGCTTCGCATCAAAAATGCCGTCGAAATTCTGCATATGCGGCAGATGCAAGGCCTGGCAGGAATCACACTCAAAGAAGTTGATACCTAACTCATCGAGCCAGTGACGTAGCGTATCCAGACCCGGAACGACCAGTGAATCCATATGACCTGTGACCTCTTACTGTAGAAAAACGACGCCATAGCTTACGCAAAAAACGCCGCGCATACCATGAAAGTGTCGCCCGCGCCGGTTATCCGCCCATTTTCAGACAAAATTCTGGCGTGGCCTGACGCTCAATCCAGGCGATCATGCGCCCGGCAATATCAATTCCGGTGGTCGTTTCAATGCCTTCCAGACCCGGAGAGGCGTTCACCTCCATGACCAGCGGCCCACGGGTCGCGCGAAGGATATCCACCCCGGCGACATCCAGCCCCAGGGTTTGCGCCGCCCTGATCGCCATCTCACGTTCCTGATCGCTGATCGTGGCCACCGTCGCCACACCGCCGCGGTGCAGGTTAGAGCGGAAATCGCCCTCTTTCGCCCGCCGCTCGATCGCCGCCACCACTTCATTACCCACGACCAGGCAGCGTACATCCCGCCCTTTCGCCTCGGCGATATACTCCTGAACCAGAATATGCGCGTTCAGGCCGCGGAAAGCGTCGATCACGCTCTCTGCCGCCTGGCGGGTCTCCGCCAACACCACGCCGATGCCCTGCGTCCCTTCCACCAGTTTGACCACCAGCGGCGCGCCGCCGACCATGGCAATCAGGTCGCTGGTATCGTCCGGAGAGTGCGCAATACCGGTCAGAGGCAGATCGATCCCCTGCCGCGCCAGCAGCTGCAACGAGCGCAGCTTGTCACGGGCGCGGGTTATCGCCACCGATTCATTGAGCGGATAGCTGCCGAGCAGTTCAAACTGACGAAGGGCGGCGGTCCCGTAATAGGTAATTGCGGAACCAATGCGTGGGATCACGGCATCGAAATGCGGGAGCTGGCGTCCCTTATAGTGAATCGATGAGGCCACCGGACTCACGTTCATATAGCAGGAAAGCGGATCGAGAATTTCCACCTGGTGGCCGCGTTTTTGCGCGGCTTCGCGCAGGCGACGACATGAATAAAGCGTTCCATCCCGGGATAATATAGCAATTTTCACCCTGCACCTCTGCAACAAGGCCCGCTCCGGCGGGCCTGCAATATGTTAATTGCGCCACGACCGCCCGGTGCACCAAATGGCGGGGCGGAAAGCAGGCAGCAGTGTACACGCAATCAGCGCGTTGCCCACCCCTGCTTATGCAGATAGTCGAGAATAAACGGGCGACTTTCTTTAATGATAGTGCGCCGAATATGGTCGCTCCAGGTATCACGGCGGGTGTTGCTGCCGCGCGACAGGTAGTACTGCGCCATCTGCTCATCATATTGTGCCAGCACCGCCTCATCCACCGGCTGGTACGCATTTTCATGCACCAGCAGCGCCGCAGGCATGCGCGGCTTCACCCCCGGGTTATCGGCGGGCCATCCCAGGCACAAGCCAAACAGCGGCAGGACGTGCTGCGGCAGCTTCAGCAGTTCGGTCACCCCTTCAATACTATTGCGGATCCCGCCGATATAGACGCCGCCGAGGCCCAGGGATTCGGCGGCAACCAGCGCATTTTGCGCCATCATTGCGGTATCCACCGCCCCCAGCAGCAGCTGTTCGGCCAGCCCCAGCTGGGCGTCCGGACAGATTTGCAGGAGGCGGTTAAAGTCGGCGCAAAATACCCAGAACTCCGCCGCGCGCGCAACGTGCTGCTGGCCGCCGCTCATCGTGACCAGCTGCTCACGAAGCTGAGGATCGGTGACGCGAATAATGGAGCTGCATTGTAAAAAGCTCGAGCTTGAGGCCCCCTGCGCACTGGCGATGATAGCTTCGCGCTGTTCGTCGCCGATCGGCGCATCGGTAAAGTGGCGGATGGAACGGTGGCTACGCAGCAGATCAATGGTCGGCGTCATCTTGTTTTTCTCTGTCTGGTGAAGAAGTTGGTTTTGGAGTGTGAGTCAGCTGTGGCGCGACGATCCTGGCCATTCGCCACATTAATGCTATCGCCGCCGGGAGCATCAGCAGGATCCCGGAAAAAATCATCAGCATCGCCGCCGTCGGGCTGGAAAACGGCGCCGGCAGCTGCAGGTACTGATTGAGCGAGAGCCAGGCGAGGGTCAACAGCACAATCCCGATGATCTCTACCAGCAGAACGCTTTTTGGCAAAACGGCAGGCGATCGCATAGCTCTGCTCTCCTCCAGTCAATATTATTCGCGCGCTCCGCAGGCTAATCGCGCGCGACCGACACAGTATAATGATTTAACCACGAAGACATTTATCAAACATAGCCTTAAACCATCGAAGAAAAAGGCAGAACCTTCTTTTCCTCGCCGGCATAACGCGTCATCATAGCTGCCATTCGCCATCCGGCTGAGATTTAAGGAGAGAAAGTATGTTTACCGTTATTTTTGGTCGCCCTGGTTGCCCGTATTGTGTTCGCGCTAAAGAACTGGCAGAGAAACTGACCAATGAACGCGATGACTTCAACTACCGCTACGTTGATATTCACGCCGAAGGCATCAGCAAGAGCGACCTGGAAAAGACCGTAGGCAAACCGGTTGAGACCGTTCCGCAGATTTTTGTCAATCAAAAACATATCGGCGGCTGCACCGATTTTGAAGCCTGGGCGAAAGAGAATCTCGGTCTGTTTGCCTGAGCCGACTCATTCCTCTGACGAATGATTGCGTCTGGTATCCAGCCAGGCGCAGATAAACAGAAAGCACAGCGCACCCAGCGCACACCAGAATACCGCGCTAAACAGCCACGCCAGCTGTTGCCAGAAGGTACGCTGAGCCGCAAAAAAAATCCGCATGATCAGCAGACAGACGGGGGTCGCCAGAATCGCCCCCACCAGCGGCTGGATGACGCGTCGCCCCGGAGAGAGGCAGCTGGCGGCCGCACCGGGCAGCAAAAAGTAGAGCAGTCCAACCTCAGGATTACCGGTAGCCCGAAAGACGCCTTTCATATGCAGTAACAACAATAAACACACTACGATAAACAGAAAGAACCCACAGGTAATACCCACCCAGGCACGCTCAGATTTCACAATATCCTCCTGATTCTGCTTCTAACCCACTTCACTTCGTCCAGTCAGATAAAGCATTCCGGCAATCCATGCCAATTTAGCTCCCCATCGGCGTAAAAACGATTGTGACTAGCCGCAGCATCCAGGAAGGATTAAACTACCGGCTCTGTTTTTACTGGTTATAACGGGATGCCAGAACAGGGTTCGGGACAACGCGAACACTGGACCAACCTTAGACCAAATAACCATTTCCTTCAACAACTTACTAGTAAATGAGAAGTTGGCTTTCGTGAATATAAACGTCGCAGATTTGTTAAACGGGAATTACATCCTGTTATTATTCGTTGTACTTGCCCTGGGGCTTTGTCTCGGGAAACTTCGTCTCGGGTCAGTACAACTTGGTAATTCTATTGGCGTTTTAGTGGTTTCATTATTATTAGGTCAGCAGCATTTCAGTATTAACACTGATGCGCTAAATCTGGGCTTTATGCTGTTTATTTTTTGCGTTGGCGTGGAAGCGGGTCCCAACTTTTTTTCTATTTTTTTCCGCGACGGAAAAAACTATCTGATGCTCGCCCTGGTGATGGTCGGCAGCGCGATGTTGCTGGCGATGGGGCTGGGAAAACTGTTCGGCTGGGACATCGGTCTGACCGCCGGGATGCTCGCAGGTGCGATGACATCAACGCCGGTGCTGGTCGGTGCGGGGGATACGCTACGGCACTTTGGCCTGCCCAGCGATCGGCTGGCGCTCTCCCTCGACCACCTGAGTCTGGGCTACGCCCTGACCTATCTGATTGGTCTCGTCAGTCTGATCGTCGGCGCGCGCTATATGCCGAAGCTGCAGCATCAGGATCTGCAAACCAGCGCCCAGCAGATTGCGCGTGAACGCGGGCTCGATACCGACTCCAAACGTAAAGTCTACCTGCCGGTGATCCGGGCCTATCGCGTCGGCCCGGAGCTGGTCGCCTGGGCTGACGGTAAAAATCTGCGCGAGCTGGGGATTTACCGGCAAACCGGCTGCTACATTGAGCGTATTCGCCGTAACGGTATTCTGGCGAACCCGGATGGCGATGCCGTCCTGCAGATGGGCGATGATATCGCGCTGGTGGGTTACCCGGACGCCCATGCCCGCCTTGATCCCAGCTTCCGTAACGGCAAAGAGGTCTTCGACCGCGATCTGCTGGATATGCGCATCGTCACCGAAGAGATCGTGGTGAAAAACCACAACGCCGTAGGCCGCCGTCTGGCGCAGCTGAAGCTGACCGATCACGGCTGCTTCTTAAACCGCGTCATCCGCAGCCAGATTGAAATGCCGATCGACGATAACGTGGTGCTCAACAAAGGCGACGTGTTACAGGTCAGCGGCGATGCGCGACGCGTCAAAACCGTTGCCGACCGCATCGGCTTTATCTCCATTCACAGCCAGGTGACCGACCTGCTTGCCTTCTGCGCCTTCTTTATCGTCGGGCTGATGATCGGCATGATCACCTTCCAGTTCAGCTCTTTCAGCTTTGGCATCGGTAACGCGGCGGGGCTGCTGTTTGCCGGGATTATGCTCGGTTTCCTGCGCGCCAACCACCCGACCTTCGGCTATATTCCGCAGGGCGCGCTGAATATGGTGAAAGAGTTCGGCCTGATGGTCTTTATGGCCGGGGTCGGTCTGAGCGCCGGCGCCGGGATTGGTCACGGCCTGGGCGCCATCGGCGGCCAGATGCTGGCGGCGGGTCTTATCGTCAGCCTGGTGCCGGTGGTAATTTGCTTCTTGTTTGGCGCCTATGTGCTGCGTATGAACCGCGCGATGTTGTTTGGCGCCATGATGGGGGCGCGCACCTGCGCTCCGGCGATGGAAATTATCAGCGACACCGCGCGCAGCAACATTCCGGCGCTGGGCTACGCGGGCACCTATGCGATTGCCAACGTGCTGCTGACTCTGGCGGGGACGCTGATTGTCATCATCTGGCCAGGGCTACAGTAAATATTTAAGAAAAAAATGGATAGAGGCAGAACTTTTCTCTTGGGCATCAGTCATAAGTAGTGCCACTGCTTTTCTTTGATGTCCCCATTTTGTGGAGCCCATCAACCCCGCCATTTTGGTTCAAGGTTGATGGGTTTTTTGTTGCCTGAATTTTATCATCTTTAAAATTATTCAGTGACAACCGCCGGGTGCTGCCATTGGCGATAGAACGGCGACCACCGCCACATCAGCCGGGCATCCTCCCGGGACCGTGCTCCTCACCCCACCATTTCTGCTGTGCCAGGCCTCACGAATGCGTTGCCCTCCCCTTAACCACCAGGTGATGTACACTGGTACGCCGGGTGAAGCGCCAGAGTTGCACGCGTCATCAGCCAGGAACAGGGCGATCCGTTCGCGACTCCTCCCGCTTGCCCCACAGGTCAAATCATACCAATAAGGAATGTTTACCACAGGAGATGTTGATGCCCGCTTTCCCCTCTGACTTTACGATGTTTGTTTCTGAGTTCTCCGGCGCACCGCTGAGCACGACTGTCGCTGCCCTGACCGTTCTCGCCTTTCTGTTCCAGCCAGTGCGAAAAGCAGTCAATGGGATTTTCAAATATAAAAAAGGCCACAGCGTCGTGTTAAAGAATGCAGGGGTGCCCCCCTTCATTTTGAACTTCTTTGCCATCTCCATCCCATTGAAAAAACTGCCCTCGACAGGCAGGCCCGAGAAATTAATCACCCTCTTGTTCTCAGCTATTTTTGGATGGTCTTTGTGGTATTTTGTCCCACCGCTTATACAAACGATTACCGCCCCGCCAGACACGGCACTGTTGATTTGGAAAAAGTCAGGCGATCGCTTTTATGTTTCTAAAACAACCGCAACGGAGGCCACGGTGCTGGCGGCACCTCGATGGACCGTCTCAGCAAACGACTGTCAAGCCAATACAGCCCCGCCGAAAAATACCGCCAGCGTCCTGGACCGCGAATACCGTCATGATCTTTGCCGCTTGCTGACAACAGACGAAGGCAAGGAGTATTTAGAAGAATCAATAAAAAACTTCAATAAAGAAATAATGATCACTTACTCATTCATTTTTATTATTGAATTTATGCTGCTATGGCTGATGTCGGGATTCTGGTTAATGATTCACTACACCAATAAAGTCAGGCGCTTTATTTTGCTTGAACAACAAAAAGCGATTCATTGCGTCCAGGGCAACTTCGCACCGACAGGTATTTACGCCATCTATCAGGAGCTGGCGGAGAGGGACGCTCGCAGGCCCCGGCGGTAACGGCATTCTCCGTCGCATTGGCATCCTCCCGGTTATTGCGCATACTTTGACGAGTTCAGTCCGGTGAGAGGGAAAGGCGATGCTGGTAAAAGATAAAGTTGCCGCCATCTTCGGCGGCAGCGGTGCGATAGGCTCCGCCGTGGCGCATGCTATGGCGCGCGAGGGGGCGCGAGTCTACCTCGGCGCGCGTGATCGGCAGAAGCTGGATCGGGTGGCGGGTGAAATTCGGGCGGCGGGCGGCAGGGCCGAAACCTTTATCGTTGATCTCCTCGACGAACGATCGACCGCCGAGCGGATAGCGCAGCTGACGCAGCAGAGCGGCGGGCTCGACATCGTCGTCAATGCCACCGGCTTCGTCCATAATCAGGGCAAGGAAATCACGACGCTATCCCTCGCCGAGTTTATGCAGGGCATCACCCCGTTCCTGGCAGCCCAGTTCAACCTGGCGAAAGCCGTTACCCCCTATATGGGCGGCGCTCGCCCGGGCGTCATTATCACCGTCGTAGCTCCGGCGGCAACAATGGCCATGCCGGGCCACCTGGGCCATATCGTCGGCTGTGCGGGTAGCGAAGCTTTTATCAAAGCGCTCGCCAGCGAGCTGGGGCCGAAGAATATCCGCGTCCTCGGCGTACGCTCGCACGCCATTACCGGCGCGGTGGAGGCCGGCTCTTACACTGCGGAAGTCTTTGCTGCAAAAGCGCAGGCGATGGGATTAACGGTCGAACAGTGGGTTGGCGGCGCAGCACACAGCACTATGCTCAAACGCTTGCCGACGCTGACGCAGGTGGCCGATGTCATCACCTTTCTGGCATCCGATCGTGCCGACGCCATGACGGCAACGGTGGTTAATATGACGGCCGGCGCCACGACCGGCGGATAATCCTCGGGCAGGGCAATATCTCTGCGCGCAGCGCTTTAGCGGGCTACTCCCCCTCTCCGGCCAGGCGTCCGACCATCAGGCGGATAGCCTGCTTTGAGAGCGGCGCGCTATCGGTGACAAAATGCAGGGTCATTCCCTCGATAAACGCATCCAGCCCGCGAGCCGTAGCCGGCTCAAACCACTGCTCCAGCGTTTGCTGACTGCGCCGCATCCAGTGCTGCATCACCGCCTTCAGCGCCGGCTGGCTGCTGCAAAACGCATACAGCTGATACATCAACTCCATATTTCGCGCGGTCGTCACCTGGGCGCTGAAAATCAGCTCGGCAATCGCATCGCAGGCCTCTTCACGGCTGCTGACCGAGGTAAAAAACTGCTGGTACTGTACGGACATATCGCGGGTAAAAATGCGAAACGCCTCTTCTATCAACGCTTCAATACCGCTGAAATAGTAGGTCAGCGAGCCTAGCGGAACCTCCGCGCAACTGGCAATTTTACGATGGGTGACCGCGTGAATCCCGTGGGTGGCAATGGTATCCAGCGTGGCCTGTAAAATGCGCTCCCGGCGCTGCGGATCGTTCGGTCGACGGGCCATATCTTTCCTCTTAGTCGCTGTCATGCGCATGCTATCGGTAGCAATGTCGCGCTCCCAGGCGCCCGGTTCTTGTCCGAATACGCATTCTGAAGAATATGTACAAATGTACACAGCCTTGCTACTGTTGTCTCCATCTTCTCATTCACAGGCGTTTACGGATGACAGCGCAAACCTCCCGCCGGGCCTTACAGCTCCGACTCTGGGCCCTCTTCATGTTCTTCTTTATCCCTGGATTGCTGATGGCCTCATGGGCTACCCGTACTCCGGCGATCCGTGACCTGCTGACGCTGTCAACGGCGGAAATGGGCATCGTTTTATTTGGCCTGTCGATTGGTTCGATGAGCGGGATTCTCTGCTCGGCGTGGCTGGTCAAACGTTTTGGCACCCGCAAGGTGATTCGCACCACCATGTCGTGCGCCGTGGTCGGCATGATAGTGCTCAGCGTGGCGCTGTGGCTCACCTCGGCGGTCCTGTTTGCCATCGGGCTGGCCATTTTCGGCGCCAGCTTCGGTTCGGCGGAGGTGGCTATTAACGTCGAAGGCGCCGCCGTCGAGCGCGAAATGAATAAAACCGTCCTGCCGATGATGCATGGATTTTACAGCTTCGGTACGCTGTTCGGCGCCGGCGTGGGGATGGCGGTGACCGGTTTTGGTCTGCCCGCCGCACCGCATATTCTGCTGGCTGCGCTGGTGGCGATTGCCCCGATTGCCATTGCGATTCGCGCCATCCCGGACGGGACCGGAAAAAATGCGGCAGAAAGCGCGCATCATGAAGAAAAAGGTCTGCCGGTATGGCGTGATGTTCAGCTGTTGCTGATTGGCGTCGTGGTGCTGGCGATGGCCTTTGCTGAAGGGTCTGCCAACGACTGGCTGCCGCTGCTGATGGTGGACGGTCACGGCTTCAGCCCCACCTCTGGCTCCTTGATTTACGCCGGCTTCACCCTCGGGATGACAATCGGTCGCTTTACCGGCGGCTGGTTTATCGATCGCTACAGCCGGGTCACGGTAGTACGCGCCAGCGCCCTTATGGGCGCGCTGGGCATCGGCCTGATCATCTTCGTCGACAACCCGTGGGTGGCAGGCGTCTCGGTACTGCTGTGGGGCCTTGGCGCATCGCTCGGTTTCCCGCTGACCATTTCCGCCGCCAGCGACACCGGCCCCGATGCGCCGAAGCGCGTCAGCGTGGTGGCGATAACCGGCTATCTTGCCTTCCTGGTCGGGCCGCCGCTGCTGGGCTTCCTTGGCGAACACTTCGGCCTGCGCAGCGCCATGATGGTGGTGCTGGGTCTGGTCATGGTAGCGGCGTTGGTCGCCAGAGCGGTGGCAAAACCACACAATGAACCTGTCATGGAGAACAGTTAATGAGCATCAAACTGATTGCGGTAGACATGGATGGCACCTTTTTAAGCGATGCCAAAACCTACAATCGCCCGCGTTTCCTGAACCAGTATCAGCGTATGCGCGAACAGAATATTCGCTTTGTCGTCGCCAGCGGCAACCAGTATTACCAGCTGATTTCATTTTTCCCGGACATCGCCCACGAGATAGCCTTTGTTGCTGAAAACGGCGGCTGGGTGGTCAGCGCCGGCGATGACGTTTTTAACTGTCAGTTGCCAAAAGATCATTTCCACACCGTCATCGACTATCTGCAGACGCTGTCCGATATTGAAATTATCGCCTGCGGTAAACGCAGCGCGTATACCCTGAATAGCTATAACGATGAGTTAAAGACGGTCGCCGCGAAATATTACCATCGCCTGCAGTTGGTGGATGACTTCAACCATATCGATGACGTGATACTGAAATTCGGCCTCAACGTGCCTGACCAGCTGATTCCACAAATCCAGCCGCAGCTACACGCGGCGTTGGGCGATATGGTGACCGCCGTGGCAACCGGCTACGGCAGCATCGATCTGATTATTCCCGGCGTGCACAAAGCCAACGGTCTGCGTATTTTGCAACAGCGCTGGGGCATTGATAATCATGAAGTCGTCGCTTTTGGCGACAGCGGAAACGATATTGAAATGCTGCAACATGCCGGATTTGGCTTTGCGATGGCCAACGCGGCAGCACCGGTGAAAGCCGTCGCCGGCTTCGATGCGCCGCACAACAATGAAGAAGGTGTGCTGCACATCATCGACAAAGTGCTGAATCGCGAAGCGCCGTTCGCCTGATCGTTGTCCGGGTGCGGCAGCCGTGCCCCACCCGGAACGCTTCGCCGCTAAGCCTGCGGGTCGTTGGAATTGCCGACGCTCTTGTCTTTGAGGAAATAGACAATCATCGCCAGCCACATCACGCCGCTGAGCAAGTTAAACAGGCTGAATACCCCGCTACCACCCAGCTCATAGGCATGCTTACTGACCTCTATGCCGACGGTAAATATCAGCATCTGCAGCATCCCCATCGCGGCCGAAACCGTGCCTTTACTCATGTCACTGGCAAACAGCGTCAGGCGGACTAACCCGGCGTTCGCCAGACCAATCCCGAAGGCGTAGACGCTCAGCCCGGCGGTCATCCACAAATAAGCATGGGTCGATACCACCGTCGCCACCGCAGAGAGCAGCAGCCCGAACATAATCGGCCAGCCGCCGAGAATAATCAGCGAGCGCACCGTCCGCCGCGAGGTCAGTCGCGCCAGCACCAGGTTACCGGCAATCAGCGCGCCGAAAATCGGCACCTGCAGCAGGCCATACTCATAGCTGGTGGCCTTTTCGCCACTGATGATAATCACCGGTGACTGGGCAATCCACGCCAGCAGCGGCAGGCTGACAAAACCGGTCGCCAGCGCGCCGGCGACAAAGCGCAGATTCTTCAGCACCAGGCCATAATCGCGGCCCAGCTCTTTCATCGACAGCTTCTCGCCCATCCGCGTCGCGGTTTCCGGCATCGCGCGCTGCAGGCCCACAAAGGCAATAGCGGCCAGCACGGCAAACAGCACGAACATCATTTCCCACGGCAGGATGTGGACCCAGGCCGCCCCCACCAGCGGCCCCAGCAGCGGAGCAATCAGCGCAACGTTCGCCATCAGGGCGGTGATTTTGATGCACATCGCCTCCTCAAACGACTCCTGAATGGCGGCATATCCCACCGCGCCGATGAAGCACAGACTAATCCCCTGCAAAAAGCGCAGCAGCGTGAACTGCTCAATCGTCTGCGCCAGCAGCGTGGCCAGACAGGTGACGATAAACCACACCACCCCGGTGAGCATCACCGGTCGACGGCCGATACGATCCGACAGCGGCCCCAGCAGCCACTGCAAAAACATACCGCCGGCGAGATAGGCGGTCATCGAGGTCGGTACCCATTCATTACCGACCTGAAACTCTTCCACCACCGAGAGCATTCCCGGCTGGATCATGTCGTTGCCGATATAAGTGGAGAATTCGTATAACACCAGGCAGAGCGGGAAAAGAAGCGCCTGCCGTCCGAGGCGTTTGCCTGAAAGCGAATAGTTCTGCATGCAATCTCTTAGTTAAACAAAAATCGCGCAAAGTTTAATGAAAGTCTTGCGGAGGAGATAGTGAATTGTGAGTGACAATTAAAAATAGCGCAATCCGCCCTCAGCCGGCGGATATCGCCGCCATTTTAATTAAATCTGTCTATATTTCGTTTATATTTCAATTAGGTTACAGGCGATATACTCATCCTCTGCGGCATATTCACCACCACATGCCGCGCTACGGCTTCTTAACAAGCTGATAATTAAGACAATACTGCTTTACCTTATCGCCACCGTTTTTTAAGGTGGGCGGCTGATTGCTATCGGATACCAAGAGCCTGAATCTATGCTGGAAAATATCAACGACGCGCTGTTTGCCTTCATCAACGCCACCCCCGCCTCGCCCTCATGGGTCATCGCACTGGCGACATTCATTGCCAAAGACGTGATTCTGATTGTGCCTCTGCTGGCAGCGGCGCTGTGGCTCTGGGGACCAAACCAGCGGCAGTTGGTGTTTAAAGTACTCCTGGCGCTGGCGATTAGCCTGAGTCTGTCATGGATTTTTGGCCTGCTCTTCCCCCATGAGCGGCCGTTTGCCGCAGGCATCGGCTATCAGTTCCTGCATCACGCGCCGAATAACTCCTTCCCCAGCAATCACGGCACCATCAGCTTTACCTTTGCGCTGGCTTTCTTGTTCTGGCATCGCCTGTGGTCCGGGATCGCGCTGCTGGCAACTGCCGTGGCGATCGCCTGGTCCCGCGTCTATCTTGGCGTTCACTGGCCGCTGGATATGCTGGGCGGCCTGCTGACCGGGATGTGCGGCTGCCTGGCCGCCGGATTACTGTGGCAGGCCGGCGGTCAACCGCTGTATCAATACCTGCAGCAGCTGTATCGGGTTTGCTTTTCCCTGCCGATTCGCAAAGGCTGGGTGCGTGACTAACCCTCTTCCGGCAGGTAAAATTGCCCACTGACGCCCTGCCAATGCAGGGCGATTTCAGCGTAGAGGGAATATGGAAACACGTCGTGATGAACGTATCAGCCAGCTCATTCAGGCGCTCAAGCGCAGCGATAAGCTTCATTTAAAAGAGGCCGCCGCGCTCCTTGGCGTATCAGAAATGACCATTCGTCGCGACCTGAACGGCCATAATGGCCCGGTGGTGTTGTTAGGCGGCTATATCGTTCTCGAACCGCGCAGCGCAACCCATTACCTGCTCAGCGACCAGAAAACCCGTCTGGTGGATGAAAAACGCCGTGCCGCTCGTCACGCTGCCGCGCTGCTTGAAGCCCATCAGATGGCTTTTTTCGACTGTGGGACAACCACGCCCTGGATCATTGACGCGATCGATAACGCCCTGCCCTTTACCGGCGTCTGCTATTCGCTGAACACCTTTCTGGCGCTGCAGGAAAAACCCCAGTGTCGGGCCATTCTCTGCGGCGGCGAGTTCCATGCCAGCAATGCCATTTTTAAACCGCTCAGTCTGCAGGATACGCTCAGCCATCTGTGCCCGGACATCGCCTTTTATTCAGCGGCCGGCATCGACTGTGCGCAGGGCGCCACCTGCTATAACCTCGAGGAGCTGCCGGTTAAACACTGGGCGATGAGCAGCGCGCGCTATCACGTGCTGGTTGTCGATCACAGTAAATTTGGCAAAGTCAGACCGGCGCGGATGGGCGATTTATCGCGTTTTGATGTGATTGCCAGCGATGTCTGTCCGGATGAGGATCTGCTTGCGCTGGCGAAAGAAAAGCAGATTTCACTGCTCTACTGACCGCGCCCCGCAGGGCGCGGCCTGTCGGTTAAGAGAACCAGCTACCGAACCAGCCGTGCAGTTTCATCAGCACGAAGTCCATCATCCGGCTAAAGAAACCGCCTTCATTGACCGCTTCCATGACGATAAGCGGGCGCTGCTCGATGGTTTTATCATTGAGCTTAAAGTCGATGGTGCCGACCACCTGTCCTTTGCTAAGCGGCGCCGTCAGCTGCGTATCCGTCAGGGTATAGCTGGCTTTCAGGTTTTTCAGCTGCCCGCGCGGCAGGGTAATCGAACCGGCTTCGCCGGCCCCGAGTTTGGCTTCGTTGCTGTCGCCAAACCAGACGCGCTGGGTGATAAAGGTGGCATCCGGCTTAATCGGCGTCACGGTCTCATAGAAACGGAAGCCCCAGGTCAGCAGCTTTTCGGATTCATTAAAACGAATACGGTCGGTCTTGGTACCGAGCACCACGGCAATCAGACGCATGTCTCCCTGGGTAGCCGAGGAGACCAGGTTGTAGCCAGCGCCGGCGGTAGTCCCTGTTTTGACGCCATCCGCGTTCAGGTTTGAGCTCCACAGCAGGCGGTTACGGTTCGGCTGACGAATCTTATTGAAGGTGAACTCTTTCTCTTTATGAATGGCGTACTCTTCAGGGACGTCATGAATCATCGCTTTGGTCAGCAGCGCCATGTCACGCGCGGTACTAAACTGGCCTGGCGCATCCAGGCCGTGCACGGTCATAAAGGTGGTATTGGTCAGCCCCATTTTTTGCGCATAGCCGTTCATCAGGCTGACGAATGCATCCTGGCTCCCCGCCACGTAGTCGGCGATCGCGATACTGGCATCGTTGCCGGACTGGATAATCACGCCTTTATTCAGGTCTTCGACCGAAACCTGCATCCCCGGTTTAAGGAACATCACCGATGACCCACGCAGCGCCGGGTTACCGGTAGCCCAGGCATCGCGACCGACGGTGACCATATCGGTGGACTTAATCTTGCCCGCCTTCAGCGCCTGCCCGACGACATAGCTGGTCATGATCTTGGTCAGACTTGCCGGGTCGAGTTTTTCATCGGCGTTGCCCTCGCTCAGCACTTTACCGCTGGCGTAATCCATCAGGATCCAGGCTCGGGCATCGATCGATGGGGCATCGGGGAGTTGTTCCGCAGCCTGCACCGCAGGTGCCACAAGAACGAGAAGAGCGCAGCCTGCCACGAGGCCGCGAAGGGAAAAAGCGTCATGCGTCATAAGAGCCACCCAAGTATCCTTTCCAAACAAAATATGCCGCAGCACTCTATCGGCGCAACAGCAGCCGGTGAGTAAAGCGTACAAATGACCTTAAAGAAACAGCGAGTTGGTAAAGTTTTTAAAGTTTACGCAATAACCTCGCCCCCTGCTGAAAACAGAGCAATTTTTTTGATCATGATTGCCTAAATATTATCTTTATTCCAACATGATTGCTCACCATGCTGCAACGGCGGCTCAATAACAGGCAGGAACCAATATGATTACGCTATGGGGCAGAAATAACTCGACGAATGTGAAGAAAGTACGCTGGGTGCTGGCGGAGCTGGGTCTTCCCTATCAGCATATTATGGCAGGGCTGGAGTTTGGCTTAAATCATGACCCGGAGTATCTGGCGATGAACCCGAATGGTCTGGTGCCGCTGTTGAAAGATGATGCCAGTGATCTCGTCCTTTGGGAATCGAATGCCATTATTCGCTATCTGGCCGCCGAGTATGGCCAGGATCGTTTATGGGTCACTTCGCCGCGCAAACGCGCGCAGAGCGATAAATGGATGGACTGGGCAAACGGTTCGCTGTCTCCCGCCCACCGTCCGGTATTAATGGGGCTGGTCAGAACGCCGGCGGATAAGCGCGACCCGGCGTCCATCGCCGCCGGTATTGCCGCCTGTGAAGCGCTTTTGGCGATTCTTGATGATGAGCTGGCAACCTCTCCCTGGCTATCCGGAGAGGCCTTTGGCCTTGGCGACATCGCCGTAGCACCGTTCGTTTATAACCTGATGACGATTGTTGACAACTGGCAGCCGCGCCCGCACCTGCAGCGTTGGTACCAGCAGCTTAACCAACGCCAGGCGTGGCGCGATGTGGTGATGATTCCGGTCACCTGATGCTAGTCGGCCGGACTGACCTTCAGCAGTTCGCCGTTGGACTCGTCGGTTAACACATACAGATAGCCGTCGGGTCCGACGCGCACATCGCGGATCCGCTTGCCGCGCTCGCCCAGAATGCGCGCCTCTTCGCTCACCTTATCGCCATCCACCTTCAGAACAATCAGCGACTGGTCCTTCAGCGCCCCGATAAACAGCTTGTGCTGCCACTGCGGGAAGGTCGGCGCTGCGTAGAAAGCCATCCCGCTTACCGCCGGAGACCGCTTCCAGACGAAAAGCGGCGCTTCAGTTCCGGCGACCGCCGTGCCCTGCGCTTCGGGAATCGCCAGACCGCTGTAGTTGACGCCGTGCGTCGCCAGCGGCCAGCCGTAGTTCTTGCCCTTCTGCGGAATATTGATCTCGTCGCCGCCGCGCGGCCCGTGTTCGTTGAGCCACAGCGTATCGGTCCACGGATTCATCGCCATTCCCTGCGGATTGCGGATGCCATAAGACCAGATCTCCGGCCTCGCCCCCGCGCGATGAACAAAAGGATTATCGGCAGGCACTTTGCCGTCCTGGGTCAGACGCACCACTTTTCCCTGCAGTTTATCCAGATCCTGCGCCGTGGGACGTTGGTTATTTTCGCCCAGGCCAATGAATAAATATCCTTTGCCATCAAAAACCAGGCGCCCGCCGAAATGGTTGCCGGTGGAGAGCTTCGGCTGTTGGCGAAAGACAACCTGAAAATGTTCCAGCTGCTGAAGGTTGTCGCTCAGGCGGCCATAACCTACGGCGGTACCGGCTTTGCCGTCATCGCCGACTTCAGCAAAACTCAGCCAGACCCGGCGGGAGTGGGCGAAATCCGGCGCCAGCGCCACGTCAAGCAATCCTCCCTGGCCGCTGGCCCAGACCGGCGGGACGCCGGTTATCGCGGCCGAAAGACCTTCCCCCTGCCGCCAGCGCTTCAGTTCGCCCGAACGCAGGGTAATCAGGATTCCCTGGTCATCGGGCAGAAAGGCCAGCGCCCACGGATGGGCAAGCTGATTTTGCAATACCTCAACGTGCACCTTCCCGGCGAGGGTCACGGCGGGAAACAGCAGGGTGGCGAGCATCAGCGAAATGGCAACCTGGCGCATAGCATTCTCCTTTCATCGGCAATACTTTCGGCAATGCGCTAAGGGTAGCCAGCGGGGAACATCAGGAGGGGATTTTTACATAACATTAAGCAGGGGGAGCTCGCCTCCCCCTGAATTCAGACGTGGGTCACTGACGCCTGTTTATTCAGTTTATGAATATTCATCGTCAGCTCTGCCAGACAGCGTTCTAGCGTCTCTACGTTAACCGCAATATACGACGGGCAATCATGATGCCCGCTCATCAGGCAAACCGCCGCAGACGCGATGGCTCCACCTGCAAGACGGAGAGCGTCCTTTTCTTCCGGTGCAAGAACGTGCTGCAACTGCAGCCCGTACTCACGCATTTCACCACACAGTTCGAACAAGTTATCACGCAGATGCTCATTTTCGCTGACTGACATATAGCCTTTCGCTTTGCGTAACTGCAAATAAGCGTCAAGATCAATATTGGCATTAATCAGCTTATTCAGAAGGTTACGATACAGTCTGTCAACGCTCATCATGGTTCCTCCTCTTGTCATCCATTACCATTATTAGAATATGGTTATTTTTCGTACAAAAGGATGCGCGAGGTCAATAATTTCTGGTTAATTAACATCATTTACAATGTTACATTTATGTTCAAACTCGCGACCGCCCCTCTCTTTCAGGCTCCATGAAAAAAACCAAAGAAAATGTTATACGCTCTCACAAAATAATCCGTCGACACGAACGTGTGAATATCGATAAATAACTCTTTTTTGCCGCTAAGATCACAAATAACCATCATTTCAATTGATCAAAATTTCCAGCGGGTGTCATATCAGCGACATTAATGTAATACGTATAACATTTAATAAAAACACAATCTGCGGCCATTGCCCGCAGCACTAACTCCGATCCGCCTGAAGGAACTGAAATGATTACGCCCGGCAAAAGAAACTACATATTGTTGAGTCTTTTCGATTTCCTCTATCTATTCGCCTGGTCATCCACCATGGCGTTCTTTGTCATCTGGACGACTCAGCATCTCGGCATCAGCGCCACCAAAACCGGTCTGCTGTACTCCGTCAACGCCTTCATTGCGCTGTTGATGCAGCCCTTTTTTGGCTTCATTGCCGATAAATTTGGTCTGAAAAAACGGCTTATCTGGATCCTGCTGGCCATGCTGCTGCCGGTCGGTCCGTTCTTTATTTATCTCTATGCCCCGCTGCTGGTCCACAGCTTCTGGCTGGGGGCCTTGTTGGGCGGTATCTACCTGGGGATGATTTTTAACTCCGGCTGTGGAGTGATCGATTCGTATATCGACAAAATTTCGCGTCGCTATCACTTTGAGTATGGTCGGGTGCGGATGTGGGGCTCGTTAGGTTGGGCCGCCGCCGCGTGGATTGTGGGAAAATACATCGACAGCAACCCCAATCTTGCCTTCTGGCTGGCCAGTATTGCCATTGTGATTGCCGCCTTCTGCTTCATGCTGACTAAAATTGAACTCACCGAAGCCGAGATGGAAAAAACCAGCGCGCTGAAGGTCTCCCATGCGCTGGAGCTGGCGAAAAACGGGCAGTTCTGGATGCTGCTGATCTTTACCTTATTCGTTACGCAGATTTATGACACCTACGATCAGCAGTTTGCGCAGTACTTCTCATTGCAGTTCCCTACTCCGGAAGAAGGCAACCGCTGGTACGGAATTCTGGCCTCCATCCAGGTCTGCGGTGAAACGCTCTTTCTGTGCCTGATGCCGTGGTTTGTTAACCGTACCGGGGCCAAGTGGGCGCTGATTATTGCCGGATTGATTATGTCGGTACGCATCGTGGGTTCCGCCATCCCGCTTGGTCCGGTGTGGATTGGCGCGGTGAAAATGATGCACGCGCTGGAAAAACCACTCATCCTGGTTTCAGTATTTAAATTCATCGCCGCCAACTTCGACCATAAGTTGTCATCAACGGTCTATTTGCTGGTGCTGTTTGTAGCCTCCATCGCCACTGCGATTTACTCGCCGCTGGCCGGCTACCTGTATGACACCATCGGTTTCGCGCATACTTATTATATTCTCGGCGGCATCGCCGGACTCTTCACCCTGATATCGATTTTCACCCTACGCGATAAGCGAGAACCCACCGCCCCTGGCGCGGCACCGGCAGGAGGCGTCGCGCAGCCATAACGAACCAGCCGCCCGGGAGGATCTCCCGGGCTTTTTCATCATCTGTCACACCGTGGCTATACTCTTTTTCATAAAGATCTGTAAAATTCCTGCCCTGACCATTCCAATAATCGAACACTTTTTAAACTATGAGCAATGTAACGCATCAGCCGAAGATCGGCTTTGTCTCTCTGGGCTGCCCGAAAAACCTCGTGGACTCAGAACGCATCCTGACCGAACTGCGTACCGAAGGTTATGACGTGGTCCCCACCTACGACAATGCCGATATGGTTATCGTCAACACCTGCGGCTTTATCGACAGCGCCGTTCAGGAGTCTCTGGAAGCCATTGGCGAAGCGTTAAAAGAAAATGGCAAAGTGATTGTGACCGGCTGCCTGGGCGCGAAAGAAGACCAGATTCGCGAAGTGCATCCGAAAGTACTGGAGATAACCGGGCCGCACAGCTATGAACAGGTTCTGCAGCATGTCCACCACTATACGCCGAAGCCTAAACACAACCCGTTCCTGAGCCTGGTGCCGGAACAGGGCGTGAAGCTCACGCCGCGTCATTACGCCTACCTGAAAATTTCCGAAGGCTGTAACCATCGCTGCACCTTCTGCATTATCCCGTCGATGCGTGGCGATCTCGTCAGCCGTCCAATTGGTGAAGTGCTGTCCGAGGCCAAACGTCTGGCCGATGCCGGCGTCAAAGAGCTGCTGGTCATCTCTCAGGATACCTCCGCCTACGGTGTCGATGTGAAGCACCGTACCGGCTTCCACGACGGCGCGCCGGTTAAAACCAGCATGGTCAGCCTGTGCGAAGAGCTGGCTAAACTAGGTATCTGGGTCCGTCTGCACTACGTCTACCCGTACCCGCACGTCGATGACGTCATTCCACTGATGGCGGAAGGTAAAATTCTGCCGTATCTGGATATCCCGCTGCAGCATGCCAGCCCGCGCATTCTGAAACTGATGAAACGCCCGGGTTCTGCCGACCGTCAGCTGGCGCGCATTAAGCAGTGGCGTGAAATCTGCCCTGACCTGACCCTGCGTTCGACCTTCATCGTTGGCTTCCCGGGCGAAACGGAAGAAGATTTCCAGATGCTGCTCGACTTCCTGAAAGAGGCTCGCCTTGACCGCGTTGGCTGCTTTAAGTACAGCCCGGTCGAAGGGGCGACCGCTAACGAGCTGGCGGATCAGGTGCCTGAAGAGGTGAAAGAAGAGCGCTGGAACCGCTTTATGCAGCTGCAGCAGCAGATCTCCGCCGAACGCCTGCAGGAGAAGGTCGGCCGCGAGATCACGGTGCTGATCGATGAAGTGGACGAAGAAGGCGCCATTGGCCGCAGTATGGCCGATGCTCCGGAAATCGACGGTGCGGTCTACCTGAACGGCGAAACGAAGGTCAAACCTGGCGACGTAGTCCGTGTGAAAGTCGAACACGCCGACGAATACGACCTGTGGGGCAGCCGGGTTTAATTCCACCCTCTGATCGTATCCCGGACGGCGGCGCTAACGCGCCTTAATCCGGGCGACAAAACCGCACTAATCCGTAGCCCCGGTAAGCGACAGCGCTACCGGGAGAATAAGCCGCAGAGGATTAACGTGCGGAGCGGGTTCCCGGATGTGGTGCTAACGCGCCTTAATCCGGGCGACAAAACCGCACTCATCCGTAGCCCCGGTAAGCGACAGCGCCACCGGGGAATAGCACGTTATCCCTTTAGCTTCGGATCCAGCGCATCACGCAGACCGTCTCCCAGCAGGTTAAACGCCAGCACCGTCAGGAAAATCGCAATCGCCGGGAACAGCGCCACGTGCGGGGCCATCACCATATCCGCCCGCGCTTCATTGAGCATTGCTCCCCATTCCGGAGTCGGCGGCTGCGCCCCGAGCCCCAGGAAAGAGAGACTGGCGGCGGAGATAATCGACACCCCGATACGCATGGTGAAATAGACCACGATCGACGATACCGTACCGGGCAAAATATGACTGAACAGGATCGTCATATCGCTGGCGCCGATGCTGCGCGCCGATTCAATAAAGGTCTGCTGCTTGAGTACCAGAGTGTTACCGCGCACCAGGCGGGCAAACGCCGGGATCGAAAAGATCGCCACCGCAATGATCACATTCGACATGCCGCTGCCCATCACCGCCACCACGGCAATCGCCAGCAGGATCCCCGGGAAGGCGAACAGCACATCGCAGATGCGCATAATGATGCGATCCCACCAGCCTTCATAATACCCGGCCAGCAGACCGAGCACGGTACCGATCGCCGCGCCGATCAGCACCGCCAGCACGCCGGCGGCCAGCGAAATCTGCGCTCCCACCAACACCCGGCTAAAAATATCGCGCCCGAGCGAATCCACCCCGAACCAGTGCATCATCGACGGGCCGTCGTTGAGCCGGTCATAATCAAAATAGTTTTCCGCATCGAACGGCGCTATCCACGGTGCCGCGAGAGCAACTGCAATCAGCAGCAGGACAAATACACCGGCGCCCATCGCCACCGGCTGACGACGAAATCGCCGCCAGAACTCACGCCACGGCGTGCGTATTTGTCCGGGCTTAACTCCCGGCATGGCGTTAATAACCGCCTCTCTTCTCCAGTTGAGCAATCGCACCTTACTTGTACCTGATAGCCGGGTTAATGGCGGCGTACAGAACATCCACCACTAAATTGATAAGAATAAATTCCAGCGAAAAGAGGAGGACTTCCGCCTGAATAACCGGATAGTCGCGCATCTCCACCGAATCCACCAGCAGCCGTCCAAGACCTGGCCAGTTAAAGACCTTCTCGACCACGATCGACCCACCGAGCAAAAAACCGAACTGCAGTCCCATCATGGTCACCACCGGGATCATGGCGTTGCGCAGACCGTGTTTCAGCACCACCCGGGTCTCACTGACCCCTTTGGCGCGCGCCGTGCGCATATAATCTTCGTGCAGAACATCAACAAATGAGGCGCGGGTAAAACGAGCCATCACCGCGGCAACGGCGGCCCCCAGCGTCAGGGAGGGCAAAATATAGTGCCGCCAGCTGTCGGCACCCACCGTTGGCAGCCAGCCCAGTTCCACCGAGAAGACCTGCATCAGCAGCATACCGAGCGCGAAAGCCGGAAACGAAATACCGGTCACCGCCAGCGCCATCCCCAGGCGGTCAGGCCAGCGATTGCGCCACACGGCCGCCACAATGCCCGCCGCCATGCCGAAGATCACCGCCCAGCTCATGCTGGCGAGGGTCAGCCACAACGTCGGCATAAAGCGGCTGGCTATTTCGCTGCTGACCGGACGGCGCGACGCCATCGAGGTGCCGAAATCGCCCTGCAATACGCTGGTGATATAGTGCCAGAACTGCACATGCAGCGGCTGGTCGAGCCCCAGCTGCTGGCGTACCATCGCCACCACCTGCGCATCGGCCTCTGGCCCGGCAATCAGCCGCGCCGGATCGCCAGGCAACATATGCACGAACAGGAACACCAGCACGGCCACAATCAGCAGCGTGGGAATCAGCCCCAGCAGACGCTTAATCACATAATTGAGCATCGTCCCCCCTCGCCCGGAGGCGCGAATGAAAAGCGGAGCCGCTCGCGCCATCTTCCTCTCCCGCTGCGGGAGAGGAGCAGAGTATCCTCCATCACTGGGTTAAATCCGCCTGCTCGAAGCTGAACCCGGTATCCGGCTGGATATAGAAACCGGTCAGATTTTTGCTGTGCGCCGAGACCAGTTTTTCCACTACCAGCGGTACCCACGGGGACTCTTTCCAGATAGTCTCCTGCGCCTCTTTATAGAGCCGCGTTTTTTCCTTCACGTCGGTGGTTTTCAGCGCATCCGTCAGATCTTTATCCACCTGCGGATTACCATAAAACGCGGTGTTGAACAGGGTCGGCGGCCAGTTTTGCGAAGCAAACAGCGGTGACAGCGCCCAGTCAGCTTCGCCGGTTGAAGCCGACCAGCCGGTGTAGAACATCCGCACCCCGCTCTCTTTCTGTCCTTTACCCTCGACTTCCGCCGCACGCTGCCCGGCATCCATGGCCGTCAGCTGGGCCTTAATCCCCACCTGCGCCAGCTGCTGCTGGGTGAACTGCAGCACTTTCTGCGCGGTACTGTGGTTATGCGACGACCACAGCGTGGTGCTGAAACCGTTAGGGAAACCGGCCTCTTTCAGCAGCTCGCGGGCTTTCGCCGGGTCATACGGCCACGGTTTAAAGCTTTCGGCATAGGCAATAGACGGCGGTACGACGCCGGTGGCCGGTGTCGCATAGCCAGCGAACGCCACTTTGACCAGCGCCTGGCGGTTGATCGCGTAGTTGATCGCTTCACGTACTTTCGGGTTATCGAACGGTTTTTGCGTCACGTTCATGCTGATGTAACGCTGCATGATCGACGGGCTGGCCACCAGCTCCAGCTTGCTGTTTTTCTCCAGCAGCGGCGCCTGCTCATACGGGATGGGGAAAGCGAACTGCGCTTCTCCGGTTTGCAGCATCGCCGCACGAGTGTTGTTATCCACCACCGGACGCCAGGTGATCGAGTCCAGCTTCGGTAGACCCGGCTGCCAGTAACCGGCAAACTTCGTCACCTTCACGAAATCGGTTTGATTCCAGGTGTCCAGCTTATACGGCCCGGTTCCCACCGGATGGAAGCCAATCTCTTTGCCGTACTTTTTCAGCGCCGCCGGAGAGATCATCGCCGTGGCCGGGTGGGCCAGGATATTGATGAACGCGGAGAACGGCTGCTTCAGAGTAATTTTGACCGTCGTCGGATCGAGCGCTTCGGTACTGGCGATATTTTTATACAGGTTGTAGCGCTTGAGATGATTATCAGGATTGCTGGCGCGGTCGAGGTTGACCTTCACCGCCTCGGCGTTAAAGTCGCTGCCGTCCTGGAACTTCACCCCGGAATGGAGTTTGATGGTGTAAACCAGTCCGTCCGGCGAAATGGTATAGCTCTCCGCCAGCACGTTTTGCAGCTTCATCTCTTTATCCAGGCCAAACAGCCCTTGATAGAACGATTTGGCGACGGCCTGGGACAGGGTGTCATTGGCATCATACGGGTCGAGGGTCGTAAAGTTAGAACCGACCGCCACGACCACATCTTTCGCGGCAAAAGCCGGGCTTGCCGCCAGCGCTGACGTGACGACCAGCGCCAGCAACCCTTTGCGTAATACACGTTGTGTCATGTTGTTCTCCTGAAAGGCTGTATTGTTGGTGTCGTTGTTATCTTCCCAGCACGTCGGCGACGGGTTCCCTGGCGACAAAATGGCCCGGCCCCACCTGTTGTAACGGCATGCTGCTAACCTCGGCGCCCCGCTTATAGATATTGCCCGGCAGTTCGTCAGAGAGCAGTACGCGCTGCGGATGACGATGCGTCGGGTCGGCAACCGGTACGGCGGCCATCAATTTGCGGGTGTAAGGGTGCTGCGGGTTTTCAAACACGGCGCGCCGCGGGCCTATCTCGACAATTCGCCCACGATACATCACCGCCACGCGATGGCTGATGCGTTCAACCACCGCCATATCGTGTGAAATAAACAGGAATGCGATGCCCATTTCGCGCTGTAAATCGAGCAGCAGATTAATAATCTGCGCGCGGATTGAAACATCCAGCGCTGACACGGCCTCGTCGGCAATCACCACTTTCGGATTGAGCGCCAGCGCGCGGGCGATACAAATACGCTGGCGCTGGCCGCCGGAAAACTCATGCGGATAGCGCCAGGCATGCTCCGGTTGCAAACCGACCCTCTCCAGCAGCCAGGCGACGCGCGCGCGGGCGGCATCGCCCTCCGGCATGCCGTGTACGCGCAGCGGCTCCATAATCGAATAGCCCACGGTTTGTCGCGGGTCGAGCGACGCAAACGGATCCTGGAAAATAAACTGAATATCGCGGCGCAGCGCCTGGAGTTTGCTGTTTGCCAGCGTATCAATCCGCTCGCCGTTAAAAACGATGGTTCCGCCCTGCGTCGCCACCAGCCGGAGCAAGGCCCGGCCGGTCGTTGACTTCCCGCAACCGGACTCGCCGACCAAAGAGAGCGTCTCCCCTGGCCACAGATCGAAGCTCACCTTCTCCACCGCATGGACTTCGCGGGTGACGCGATTCAGAATACCGCTGCGCAGCGGGAAGCGCGCCACCAGGTCACGCACTTTAAGAATCGGCTCACCGGCGATGACGGTCTTCTGTTCCTCCTCATCGGGGACAGCTTGCTCTGGTAACGGAAAATAGCGCGGCAGATCGCTGCCGCGCATCGACCCGAGCCGCGGAACCGCGGCCAGCAGCGCCCGGGTATAGGGATGCTGCGGCGCACGGAAGATCTCCTCCACCGTGCCGCTTTCCACCGCTTCTCCGCGGTACATCACCAGTACCCGATCGGCGATATCGGCGACCACCCCCATATCGTGAGTAATAAAAATCACCCCCATCGCCATCTCTTTTTGCAGCACGGCAATGAGCTGAAGAATCTGAGCCTGAATCGTCACATCCAGCGCCGTGGTGGGCTCATCGGCAATCAGCACCGCAGGACGGCAGGACAGCGCCATCGCGATCATTACCCGCTGACGCATCCCGCCGGAGAGCTGATGGGGATAGCGCGAAAGCATCGTTTCCGCCTCGGGGATCCTGACCTGATCGAGCATTTTCTTCGCTTCGCGCAGCGCCGCATCATGCCCCAGCCCCTGGTGCAAACGAATAGATTCGGCAATCTGCTCTCCGATAGTAAACACCGGGTTTAGCGAGGTCATCGGCTCCTGGAAAATCATCGCCATGTCCGCCCCGCGTACGCTGCGCATCCCCGCTGCTGACTGTTCGCTCAGGGAGACCACCTGACGGTTGCGGCGGCGCAGCCACAGCGCTTCGCTGCTGACCTCGCTTACCGCCCGATCGAGCAGGCGCATCAGCGCCAGCGCGGTCACGGATTTTCCCGAACCCGATTCGCCGACGATGGCTAACGTTTCTCCCCGTCGCAGGGTAAACGACAGCTGCCGCACCGCGGAAAACGTCTCCTGCTCCTGGCGAAACGCCACGTTCAGATCGCGTACCACCAGAACATCATCGGCGTCGATTTCTTGACTCTGCGGCAACCTGCTTCCCCTTATTCCCGATAAATACCAATCGTCGGCGTATCCCCGGCGTAACACCAGGCCCGATACATGCCTTCGCTGTTAAACGGCAGAACCACGTTGCCTTCTCTGTCGATGGCGATCAGGCCGCCGCTGCCGCCGAGCGCCGGCAGTTTTTCCATCACCACCCGCTCACAGGCCTCATACAGGCTGAGATTGCCATACTCCATCAACGCCGCAATATCGTAGGCCGCGAGCGTGCGCATAAACACTTCGCCGGTTCCGGTGCAGGAGACCGCGACACTGGCGTTATTGGCATAGCAGCCGGCCCCCGGTAACGGGCTGTCGCCGACGCGCCCGGGGAGCTTATTGGTCATGCCGCCGGTCGAGGTCGCCGCCGCCAGATTACCGGCCAAATCCAGCGCCACCGCCCCGACGGTCCCCATCTTATGGCGCTCATCGAGCGGCGCGGCGCGATGATCGAGCACAATCTCATTGTCGGCCTGGGCCTGTTGGAGCTGAAGTAAACGTTCAGTGGTCGAAAACAGATGGTTCTCGACCCGTTCCATGCCATGGGAGACGGCAAACGCTTCGGCCCCCTCGCCGATCAGCAGCACGTGTGGGCTTTGTTCCAGCACCAGGCGCGCGGCCAATACCGGATTACGTACATGTTTGACCCCGGCAACCGCCCCGGCCTGCAGCCGGTTGCCGTCCATGACGCAGGCATCCAGTTCATGGGTTGCATCGCGGGTAAAGACCGAACCGATCCCCGCGTTAAACAGCGGGCACTCCTCGAGCAGTCGCACCGCTTCCGTCACCGTATCCAGCGCACTGGCGCCTGCCGCCAGCATTTTTTGCCCGCTATCGACGATCGCCGAAAGCGCCGCCACGTACTGTCGTTCACGTTCCGGCGTCAGGGCAGAGCGCGTAATCGCCCCCGCCCCGCCATGAATTGCTATCACCGCCTTGCCCATTCAGCGATCCTTTACCGATAAAGTGTCTTGATACATCCTGCAAACCGCTCCTGACTGGCGACGGATAACCCGCTCTTTTCCAGGTGTATTGCCCTGCGGCTTCGATGTATTCAGGATGATTTTATGTATAAATATCATTATCGTGCTGACTGTCCTATACAATTTTTGAATATAGAAAGCGCGGAGTGCGGTGTAAACCCTGTACCGTGGAGGCATATAGCCGTCAGCGCTTTTCTGTCATAATAGGTGTTTTCGATGTTTTGCCCGCAGGAGAACCTCATGGATTTTACCGCCGGACTGATGCCGCTCGACACAGCCCTGACTCAGATGCTCAATCGAATTACACCGCTCAGCGCGGTGGAAACCGTCCCGCTGTTGCAGGCCTTTTCGCGCGTAACCGCCCATGATCTCATTTCACCGCTGGACGTCCCGGGTTTTGATAACTCGGCGATGGACGGTTATGCCGTACGTCTGGCCGACCTCGCCGACGGCGCGGCGCTGCCGGTTGCGGGTAAAGCGTTCGCCGGACAGCCGTTCCACGATGCCTGGCCTGCGGGAAGCTGTATTCGCATCATGACCGGAGCGCCAGTTCCGCCAGGCTGCGACGCGGTGGTGATGCAGGAAGAGACCGAGCAGACCGCAGAGGGCATCCGCTTCGTCGCGCCGGTCAATGCCGGGCAGAACATTCGCCGCCGTGGGGAAGATATCGCCGATGGCGCCGTCGTCTTTCCGGCAGGCACCCCGCTGACCGTCGCCGAACTACCGGTGCTCGCCTCGCTGGGGATTGCCCAGGTGGCAGTGGTGCGCAAAGTGCGCGTCGCGGTCTTCTCGACCGGGGATGAACTGCAGCTGCCGGGCCAGCCGCTGGGCGACGGGCAAATTTACGATACCAACCGCCTCGCCGTTCACCTGATGCTTGAGCAACTGGGCTGCGAGGTGATTAACCTTGGCATTATTCCTGACGATCCGGATCGACTGCGCGAGGCGTTTATCGAGGCCGACCGGCAGGCCGACGTGGTCATCAGCTCCGGCGGCGTCTCCGTCGGGGAAGCGGACTACACCAAAGAGATACTCGAAGAGCTGGGCGAAATCGGCTTCTGGAAGCTGGCCATCAAGCCGGGCAAACCTTTTGCCTTCGGAAAACTGACTAACAGCTGGTTCTGCGGCCTGCCGGGTAATCCGGTTTCCGCCACCCTCACCTTCTATCAGCTGGTGCAGCCGCTGCTGGCAAAACTGGGGGGCAACGGCGGCCAGGCGCAGCCGATGCGCCTGCGCGTTCGCGCCGCGACGCGGCTGAAGAAATCACCGGGCCGTCTCGACTTCCAGCGCGGCGTGCTGCGACGCAATCCGGACGGTGAGCTGGTGGTTGAATCGACCGGTCATCAGGGGTCGCACATCTTCAGTTCGTTCAGTCTCGGCAACTGTTTTATCGTCCTCGAACGTGAACGCGGCGCCGTTGAAGCGGGTGAATGGGTTGAAGTCGAGCCCTTTAACCATCTGTTCGGGGGGCTGTAATGGCGGTTGAACTCAGCGATGAGGAGATGCTGCGCTACAACCGGCAAATCATCCTGCGCGGTTTCGACTTTGATGGTCAGGAGCAGCTGAAAGCCTCGCGGGTGCTGGTGGTTGGCCTGGGTGGGCTCGGCTGCGCGGCTGCGCAGTATCTGGCGGCGGCGGGCGTCGGTCAGCTCACGCTGCTGGATTTTGACACCGTGTCGCTCTCCAATTTGCAGCGTCAGACGCTGCACAGCGATGCGACCCTCGGGCAACCGAAGGTCGACTCCGCGCGCGACGCGCTGGCGCGTATCAACCCGCACGTGCAGCTCGCGACGCTGAATGCTTTGCTGGAAGAGCAGGCCTTGTGGGCGCAGATCGCCGCCCACGATCTGGTGCTCGACTGCACCGATAACGTCGCAATCCGCAACCAGCTTAACGCGGGCTGTTTCCGGCATAAAACGCCGCTGGTTTCCGGTGCGGCAATTCGCATGGAAGGCCAGATCAGCGTTTTTACCTGGCAGGAGGGTGAGCCATGCTATCGCTGTCTGAGCCGTCTGTTCGGCGACAACGCCCTCACCTGCGTGGAGGCGGGCGTGATGGCGCCTCTGGTGGGTGTCATCGGCGCGTTACAGGCGATGGAAGCGATTAAAGTGCTCAGCCGCTACGGCGCGCCGGCGGCAGGCAAAATCGTCATGTACGACGCGATGACCTGTCAGTTTCGTGAAATGAAGCTGCCGCGTAATCCGCAGTGCGAGGTGTGCGCCAGCCGCTAACCCCCCCACCGGCGGCGCCCGTCGCCGGCTAATCTGTGACCCGCTACACCTTTCCCTCCTCTCCCCGGGCGTATCCGTTCTGCTTGTTGATTTGCATCAAGGTAACTTTCATTCGAAAGTAATTTAATCTTCATATGCAAAAAGAGGGCTCAACATGATCTTCAACATTCAGCGCTATTCAACCCACGACGGCCCGGGGATTCGCACCGTCGTATTCCTTAAAGGCTGCTCACTGGGTTGCCGCTGGTGTCAGAATCCGGAAAGTCGCTCCCGCACGGCGGATCTGCTGTATGACGCCCGGCTGTGTCTCGACGGCTGCGATCTGTGTCAGCAGGCGGCGCCGGAGGTGATAACCCGCAAGCTGGATGGCCTGATTATCCATCGTGAAAAGCTCACCGATGACCACTATGCGCGGCTGCGCGAATGCTGCCCGACCACCGCACTCACCGTCTGCGGCGAAGAGCAGCCCGTGGAGGAGATTATGGCGACGATACTGCGCGATAAACCGTTCTACGAGCGCAGCGGCGGCGGGGTTACCCTCTCAGGCGGTGAGCCGTTTATGAATCCTGAGCTGGCGCAGCAGCTGTTTCAGGCCTGTCATGAAGCCGGTATTCACACCGCCGTCGAAACCTGTCTGCACGTGCCGTGGAAATACGTGGCGCCTTCGCTGCCGTGGGTAGATCTGTTTCTCGCCGATCTTAAGCATGTGAACGAAGCGATTTTCAACCAGTGGACGGATGGCAGCGCCCGCCGGGTGCTGGATAACCTGCAACGCGTTGCGCAGGCCGGCAAAAAAATCATCATCCGCGTCCCGCTGATTCAGGGATTTAATGCCGATGAAGCCGCCATCACCGCCATCACCGATTTTGCCGCCGACCGTCTGAAGGTCGAGGAGATTCACTTCCTGCCGTACCACACGCTGGGAATGAACAAATATCAGTTACTCAGTCAGCCCTATACCGCTCCGGACAAACCGCTTGCTGCACCCGAGTTGCTCGCCTTCGCGCAGCACTATGCTCAGAGCAAAGGTTTAACGGCTACTTTACGAGGATAAACTCATGACTACCCTGAAACTGGATACGCTGAGCGCTCGCATTCAGGCGCATAAAATGGCGCTGGTACATATCGTTAAGCCGCCGGTATGCACCGAGCGCGCGCAGCATTATACCGCAGCTTATCAGCAGCATATGGATAAGCCGATCCCGGTACGTCGCGCGCTGGCGCTGGCCCATCACCTGGCGGAGCGGACTATCTGGATCAAACACGACGAGCTGATCGTAGGCAACCAGGCAAGCGAAGTCCGCGCCGCGCCGATCTTCCCGGAATATACCGTCAGCTGGATTGAAAAAGAGATCGATGATCTGGCCGATCGTCCGGGGGCCGGTTTCGCCGTCAGCGAAGAGAACAAGCGGGTGCTGCACGAGATCTGCCCGTGGTGGCGTGGACAGACCGTTCAGGATCGCTGCTACGGGATGTTTACCGATGAACAAAAAGCGCTGCTGGCCACCGGCATTATTAAAGCGGAAGGCAATATGACCTCCGGCGACGCCCACCTTGCGGTCAACTATCCGCTGCTGCTGGAAAAAGGGCTCGACGGCATGCGCGCCAAAGTGGCCGAGCGCCGTTCACGCATCAACCTTACGGTGCTGGAAGATTTGCACGGCGAGCAGTTCCTGAAAGCCATTGATATCGTGCTGGAAGCGGTGAGCGCACACTGCCAACGCTTTGCCGAACTGGCCCGTACCATGGCTGCCGCCGAGACACGCGAAACGCGCCGCGACGAGCTGCTGGCCATCGCCGAAAACTGCGACCTCATCGCCCATGAACCGCCAAAAACGTTCTGGCAGGCGCTGCAGCTGTGCTACTTCATCCAGTTGATTTTGCAAATTGAATCCAACGGCCACTCGGTTTCCTTCGGGCGTATGGATCAGTACCTCTATCCCTACTACCGTCGCGACGTCGAGCTGCAGCAATCGCTGGCGCGCGAACAAGCGATTGAGCTGCTGCACAGCTGCTGGCTGAAGCTGCTGGAAGTGAACAAAATCCGCTCCGGCTCACACTCGAAAGCTTCCGCGGGCAGCCCGCTGTACCAGAACGTGACCATCGGCGGCCAGAACCTGGTCGACGGCCACGCGCAGGATGCGGTGAACCCGCTCTCCTATGCGATTCTCGAATCCTGCGGCCGTCTGCGCTCCACCCAGCCGAACCTCAGCGTGCGCTACCACGCCGGCATGAGTAATGACTTCCTTGACGCCTGCGTACAGGTCATTCGCTGCGGCTTCGGGATGCCGGCGTTCAATAACGACGAAATCGTTATTCCGGAATTCATCAAACTCGGCATCGAACCACAGGATGCCTACGACTACGCGGCCATCGGCTGCATCGAAACCGCCGTCGGCGGCAAGTGGGGCTATCGCTGCACCGGGATGAGCTTTATCAACTTCGCCCGCGTGATGCTCGCCGCCCTGGAAGGCGGTCGCGATGCTACCAGCGGTCAGGTGTTCCTGCCGCAAGAACATGCGCTGTCGAAAGGCAATTTCACCCGCTTCGAGCAGGTGCTGGAAGACTGGGATACCCAGATTCGCTACTACACGCGCAAATCGATAGAGATTGAGTACGTCGTCGATACCATGCTGGAAGAGAACGTCCACGACATTCTGTGCTCGGCGCTGGTGGATGATTGCATCGAGCGGGCGAAGAGCATCAAACAAGGCGGCGCCAAATACGATTGGGTTTCCGGACTGCAGGTCGGTATTGCCAACCTCGGCAACAGCCTGGTCGCCGTGAAAAAGCTGGTGTTTGAGCAGGGGGCAATCGGTCAGCAGCAGCTGGCAAAAGCGCTAGCGGAAGACTTTGCTGGCCTGACCCACGAGCAGCTGCGTCAGCGCTTAATCAACGGCGCGCCGAAGTACGGTAATGATGATGACAGCGTGGATACCCTGCTGGCGCGCGCGTACCAGACCTATATCGATGAGCTGAAGCAGTACCACAACCCGCGCTATGGCCGCGGTCCAATCGGCGGCAACTACTACGCCGGCACGTCGTCCATCTCTGCTAACGTGCCGTTTGGCGCCCAGACGATGGCCACGCCGGACGGACGTAAGGCGCACTCGCCGCTGGCGGAAGGTGCCAGCCCGGCTTCCGGGACTGACCATCTGGGGCCGACGGCGGTCATCAGCTCCGTCGGCAAACTGCCGACCGGTTCGATTCTCGGGGGCGTGCTGCTTAACCAGAAGCTCAACCCGGCGACGCTGGAGAACGAGTCCGATAAGCAGAAACTGATGGTGCTACTGCGTACCTTCTTCGAAGTGCATAAAGGCTGGCATATCCAGTACAACATCGTGTCGCGGGAGACGCTGCTGGAAGCGAAAAAGCACCCTGACCAGTATCGTGATTTAGTAGTCCGCGTGGCGGGATACTCGGCGTTCTTTACCGCCCTGTCGCCGGATGCCCAGGACGATATCATCGCCCGTACCGAGCATACGCTGTAAGTAAAACCCCCGGCTGGCGCTGCGCTTAGCCGGGCTACGGATTCACCGCTCGCTGTGTGACGGTAGCCCGGGTAAGGCGTTTACGCCGCCACCCGGGGACGAGAGCATCGCCCGTACCGGGTATACGCTGTAAGTAAAACCCCCGGCTGGCGCTGCGCTTAGCCGGGCTACGGATTCACCGCTCGCTGTGTGACGGTAGCCCGGGTAAGGCGTTTACGCCGCCACCCGGGGACGAGAGCATCGCCCGTACCGGGTATACGCTGTAAGTAAAACCCCCGGCTGGCGCTGCGCTTAGCCGGGCTACGGGCTCACCGCTCGCTGTGTGACGCTAGCCCGGGTAAGGCGTTTACGCCGCCACCCGGGGACGAGAGCATCGCCCGTACCGGGCATACGCCGCAAGTAACCCCCCCGGCTGGCGCTGCGCTTAGCCGGGCTACGGGTTCACAGCTCGCTGTGTGACGCTAGCCCGGGTAAGGCGTTTACGCCGCCACCGGGGACGAGAGCATCGCCCGTACCGGGCATACGCTGTAAGTAAAACCCCCCGGCTGGCGCTGCGCTTAGCCGGGCTACGGGTTCACCGCTCGCTGTGTGACGGTAGCCCGGGTAAGGCGTTTACGCCGCCACCCGGGGACGAGAGCATCGCCCGTACCGGGTATACGCTGTAAGTAAAACCCCCGGCTGGCGCTGCGCTTAGCCGGGCTACGGGTTCACAGCTCGCTGTGTGACGCTAGCCCGGCTAAGGCGTTTACGCCGCCACCCGGGGATGAGAGCATCGCCCGTACCGGGCATACGCCGCAAGTAACCCCCCCGGCTGGCGCTGCGCTTAGCCGGGCTACGGGTTCACAGCTCGCTGTGTGACGGTAGCCCGGGTAAGGCGTTTACGCCGCCACCCGGGATTTTCTCCTGCACATAAGGGAACGCAAACTTTCATTCGAAATAAATTTGTGCTTCAGGTCACATTGTAATTAGAATGTTACTGGTCGAAGTTAGCCAGGAGCATTTGTTATGACCGTTAAAGTTATCGTCACCGATATGGACGGAACTTTTCTCAATGACGCCAAGCAGTACGATCGCCCGCGTTTTCTCGCGCAGTTCGCGCAACTTCAGCAGCAGGGTATTGAATTTGTTGTCGCCAGCGGCAACCAGTACTATCAGCTGATCTCTTTTTTCCCGGAAATTCGCGAGCAGATCTCTTTTGTCGCCGAGAACGGTGCGCTGGTGTACGAACACGGCCAACAGCTGTTCCACGGCGAGCTGACCCGCCATGAATCCCAGGTGGTGATTGGCGAGCTGCTGAAAGACAGCCAGCTGAACTTCGTCGCCTGTGGCCTGGAGAGCGCCTACGTCAGCGACAACGCGCCCGACGCTTTCGTCGCCCTGATGGCAAAACACTATCATCGCCTGCAGCGAATCAGCGATTATCAGAACATTAACGACACCCTGTTCAAATTCTCGCTAAATCTGCCGGATAGCGATATCCCGCAGCTTATCGATAAACTGCACGTTTCACTCGATGGCATCATGAAGCCGGTGACCAGCGGTTTCGGCTTCGTTGATTTAATCATTCCCGGCCTGCATAAAGCGAACGGCATCAGCCGCCTGCTCAAACGCTGGCAGCTCTCGCCGCAGGAGTGCGTCGCCATCGGCGACAGCGGCAACGATGCGGAAATGCTGAAGCTGGTGAAATACGCCTTCGCCATGGGTAACGCCGCCGAAAGCATCAAAGCTATCGCCGATTACACGACTGACGACAACAACCATCACGGCGCGCTGAAGGTCATTCAGGCCGTTCTCGATAAGACGCCGCCCTTCTCCTGCTGACCGCTGACCGGGGCGCCCTGCCCCGGTTTTTCCATTTTGTGCGCCTCCTCTAAGTTTTAAACTTGCATTAACTTAAATTTAACTTAAATTAACGTTTGTAAGAGTTAATACTTTCGAATGAAAGCTAAAAGCTGAATGAGGTCACCATGGCTGCTATCTACACCCACGAAACATTACCCGCCGACCACAAAGCGGCGATCCGCCAAATGAAACAGCATCTGCGCGCACAAATTGGCGATGTGCAGGCGGTATTCGATCGCCTCACCGCAAAGATTACCGCTCGCCTGGAAGAGATTGAGGCGCTGAAAGCCCGCGGCGAGGATGTCTGGCCGGTGATCCCGTTCAGCGATATCGCGCAAGGGAAAGTCAGCGAGGCCCAGCGCGAGGCCATTAAGCGCCGCGGCTGCGCGGTAATCAAAGGTCACTTCTCACGCGAACGGGCGCTGGCCTGGGATAACGCGATGCTTGAATATCTCGACCGTAACCATTTCGACGATGTCTACAAAGGCCCTGGCGACACCTTCTTCGGCTCGCTTGACGCTTCGCGCCCGGAGATTTACCCGATTTACTGGTCACAGGCGCAGATGCAGGCGCGTCAGAGCGATGAGATGGCGGCCGTGCAGTCCTTCCTCAACCGCCTGTGGACCTTTAACCATGACGGCAAGCAGTGGTTCGACCCGGACGTGAGCGTTATCTATCCGGATCGCATCCGCCGTCGCCCGCCGGGAACCACCTCGAAAGGGTTGGGAGCGCATACCGATTCCGGCGCGCTGGAGCGCTGGCTGCTGCCGGCCTATCAGCGCGTCTTCGCCAACGTCTTCAACGGCAATATTGATGCCTATGACCCGTGGAATGCGGCGCACCGTACCGAAGTCGAAGAGTACACCGTCGACAACACGACCAAGTGCTCGGTCTTCCGTACTTTCCAGGGCTGGACCGCGCTCTCGGATATGATTCCCGATCAGGGGCTGCTGCACGTGGTGCCGATTCCGGAGGCGATGGCGTATATCCTGCTGCGCCCGCTGCTGGACGATGTGCCGGACGATGAGCTGTGCGGCGTGGCGCCGGGGAAAGTGCTGCCGGTTTCCGAGAAATGGCATCCGCTGCTGATCAAAGCGCTCAGTTCAATCCCGGCGCTCAATGCCGGCGATTCGGTGTGGTGGCACTGCGATGTGATTCATTCGGTGGCGCCGGTGGAAAACCAGCAGGGCTGGGGCAATGTGATGTACATTCCCGCTGCGCCAATGTGCGAGAAAAACCTCGCCTACGCGCAGAAGGTCAAGCTGGCGTTGGAAAACGGCGCTTCGCCGGGGGACTTCCCCCGTGAAGACTATGAGGCCGACTGGCAGGAGCGCTTTACCCTGGACGATCTCAATATTCATGGTAAACGGGCGCTGGGTATCGCCGTCTAGTCGTCGTAGAGCCCTGCCTGCACAACCGTGGTAAGGCGGTTACCGGAACGGATCCGCCTTACCGAATCCCGTACCACCAGCGTACCGTGCAGCAGCAGCGAGCCGCGCGGCGCATCCGGGCGAATCAACCGCTGCTGAAGCAGATGTACCGCTTCCGTGCCCAGCTCGTCGCGCGGGACGTGGACAGCGGTCAGCGGCACATCCTGAATGGCGGCGAGGTTGAAACCGTCGATACTCATCACCGAAATATCCTGCGGCACCCGCAGCCCGCGCTTTTGCAGCGCGCTCACCGTCCCGGCGACCATAAAATCTCCGCCGACCAAAAATGCCGTTGGCAGCGATTTACCCGCCCGCGCGTCAAGCCATTCGCCCACCCGCTCTTCGCTGTCCCTGGCGCTAAAGCTGGCGACCGTAAGCAGATCACGCCCATCGGTAAAATGCAGGTTGCGCATCCGCCAGGCCTCTTTGATACCGGCCAGCCGCAGGTCCATCGTGTAACGCCGCAGGCACATCACATTCAGCACCGCCCGATGCCCCATATCAAACAGATACTGCGCGGCAAACTGGCCAATCAGCCGGTGATCCGGCGCAATGGAGGAGAGGCGCATCGCTTCGTCGCGGCAGTTGATCAGCACGCAGGGTTTCGCCAGATCTACCGCCAGATCGTGAATATGCGGATCGTCAATTCCCAGCAGGATCGCCGCTTCGGTTTCCGGTTCGTTCATGCGGGCCAGGAACTGATTGGCATCGCTGTCATTCTCTTCCAGCGCGCAGGTTCGCAGGCGCACCTCATGAGCGGCCAGCGCATGGTGGATACTTTGAATAACCCGGTAGTAATAGATATCAGAACGCTCATCAAACGCCCGCTGCGGCGCAAAGACGACCAGGCTGTTGAGCAGCATACGCCCGGCGGCGATGCCCTCCAGCACCCCCATGTCGCGCGCACACGTCAGCACGGCCCGCCGGGCCTTCTCACTGGTGTTCGCTTTTCCTGCCAGCACTCTGGAAACCGTGCTCGCCGACATCCCCGTCCGGCTGGCGATCTCGGCTATTTTGAGCTTTTTGTCCATTTTGTGATCCAGCTCCACCTTCAAAATGAAAGAATTTTCATCACCGACAAAGCCAGATTATCAAGTAAATGTTTGCCTCTTCAGTGAGCATTTCGTCATCTTATGAAAAAACTTTCATAAATAACGCTACTGCCCGCCTTTTTTCTCGCCTAACCTGAATTGGTCCGATAACTTCCATACTAGTTACCCGGATATAAGAACAAATAAAACAATATTATTCAAACCATTACAGGAACCGGTATGACAACTCGTGGTGCGAGCCGGTCATTACCCTACATTAAAAATCTTGTGGAGAGTTCTATGAGTCAAGGCCTCAACAACGATATCGCCGCCAGCAAATCCCGGCGGGTGATAAAGAATTTACGCTGGTGGATGCTGGTCCTTTTTTTACTCGGCGTCACCGTCAACTACATCACACGTAACTCTCTGGGGATTATCGCCCCGGAGCTGAAGGTCTCGCTCGGCATTACCACCGAACAGTATTCGTGGATTGTCGGCGCTTTTCAGTTGGCCTACACCCTTTTCCAGCCGCTGTGCGGCTGGCTTATCGACGTCATCGGCCTGAAGCTCGGCTTTATGATTTGCGCCACGCTGTGGGCCATTGCCTGTATCGCTCACGCCGGTGCCGGTAGCTGGCTGCACCTGGCCATCCTGCGCTTCTTCATGGGCGGTGCGGAAGCCGCCGCCACGCCGGCAAACGCCAAAACCATCGGTGAATGGTTCCCGAAATCGGAACGTCCAATCGCCGCCGGTTGGGCCGGCGTCGGCTTCTCGATTGGCGCGATGCTGGCGCCGCCGATTATCTACTTCGCCCACGCCTCTTTCGGCTGGCAGGGCGCGTTTATGTTCACCGGCGTGCTGGCGTTGCTGTGGGTCGTGCTGTGGTGGGCGCTTTATCACAACCCTGAAAAACACCCGAACCTCGACAAAAGCGAGCTGGCGTTCATTCGCCAGGACAACGAGCCGCCGGCCGTTAAGCTACCGTTCTTCACCGCCTTAAAAACCGTCTCGAAAAACAAGCGCTTTTACGGTATCGCGATTCCGGCGTTCATGGCTGAACCGGCCTGGGCGGTGCTGAGCTTTTGGGTCCCGCTGTACCTCGCTAAAGAGCACGGCATGGATCTGAAACAAATTGCCATGTTCGCCTGGCTGCCGTTTCTTGCCGCCGACCTCGGCAGCGTCGTCAGCGGCTATCTGACCAGACTGTATACCCGCTGGTTCGGCTATACCCGGGTTAACGCCGTCGTCGCCAGTTCGGTGACCGGCGCCTTTTTGATGATTTCGCTGGCCCTCGTTGCCATCACCCGCGACCCCTATATCACCATCGTGCTGATCTCCATCGGCGGCTTCGGCCACCAGATCATCTCCTGCATGCTGAGCGCGCTGGTGGTGGAGTCGTTTGATAAAGGCCAGATGGCAACGGTCAACGGGATGCGCGGTTCCGCAGCCTGGATTGCCAGCTTCCTGTTCTCGCTATTAATCGGGGTGACCGCCGACAAAATTGGCTTCAACCCGCTGTTTATCGCCATGGGGTTCTTTGACCTGATTGGCGCCATCTTCCTGGTGGCATTTATTGCTGAACGTCGCGCCAAACGCGCCTGAGAGTGGATACAAAGATGAAAACGCTGAAACACTGGACATTGCACCAACGCTTGGCTCATCACGTTGAGTTAACTATCGACGGGCAGCACACGCTGTGCCTGTATGTACTGGAAGAGAACCTGTTCCGCGTCCTGCTTAAGCGCAAAGGTCAGCTGGCGCTGGACCGAACCTGGAGTATTGCACCGCAGCAGGACGTGCCGTGGGAAGGCCGCCCTCGTGAGGATCTGAGCGGCTTTAGTCTGCCCGCGTGGACGCTTGAACAACACGCTGATAGCCTGACGGTCGCCACCGGGCAGCTGCGTGTCACCGTCCACCAGCCGCTGTGGCTGGAGTGGAGCTATCGTCATGACGACGGCGAATGGCTCCCGCTGGTCAATGACCGCCCCACCAGCGCCTATCTGCTCAACGCCCACGGCGACGGCGCGGCGCACTATCTGAGCCGCCGCAAGGACGAACGATTTTATGGTCTTGGCGAGAAGGCCGGCGATCTTCAGCGCAACGGTAAACGCTATGAAATGCGTAATCTCGACGCGATGGGCTATAACGCCGTCAGTACCGACCCGCTGTACAAGCATATCCCCTTTACCCTCACCCAGCGTAGCGACATCAGCTATGGCCTGTTCTACGATAATCTGAGCAGCTGCTGGCTGGATCTGGGCAATGAAATTGATAACTACCACACCGCCTATCGCCGCTGGCAGGCGGAAGCGGGCGATATCGATTACTACCTGTTCACCGGCCGACGGGCGCTGGATGTCACCAAAGCATTTGTTCGCCTGACCGGCAAAACGCTGTTCGGGCCGAAATGGAGTCTCGGCTACAGCGGCTCCACCATGCATTACACCGACGCGCCGGATGCGCAAAATCAGCTGATGAACTTTATCCGTCTGTGTGAAGCGCATGCGATTCCCTGCGACTCTTTCCAGCTCTCTTCCGGCTATACCTCGATCAACGGTAAGCGCTACGTGTTTAACTGGAACTACGACAAGGTGCCGCAGCCAAAAGTGATGACTCAGCGCTTCCATGACGCCGGTATTAAGCTGGCGGCCAATATTAAACCCTGTCTGTTGCAGGACCATCCGCGCTATAGCGAAGTGGCGGAAAAAGGGTTATTCATTCGCGACTCGGAGACCGACGCGCCGGAACGCTCCAGCTTCTGGGATGACGAAGGATCGCACCTTGACTTCACAAATCCCCACACCGTCGCCTGGTGGCAGGACGGCGTTACCCACCAGCTGCTGGAGATGGGCATCGATTCCACCTGGAATGATAATAACGAATTTGAAGTCTGGGATGGCGAAGCCCGCTGTCACGGCTTTGGCCAGAGCATCGCCATCAAGCATATTCGCCCGGTGATGCCGCTGCTGATGATGCGCGCCTCAATGGAAGCCCAGCAGCGTTTCGCGCCACAAAAACGACCGTATCTGATCTCCCGTTCCGGCTGTGCCGGAATGCAGCGCTATGTCCAGACCTGGAGCGGCGACAACCGCACCAGCTGGGAGACCCTGCGCTATAACACCCGCATGGGGCTGGGGATGAGTTTATCCGGCTTATATAACGTGGGCCACGACGTCGGCGGTTTTTCCGGTGATAAACCGGATGCCGAGCTGTTCGTACGTTGGGTGCAGAATGGCGTGATGCACCCGCGCTTTACCATCCATTCATGGAACGATGACCAGACGGTCAACGAGGCGTGGATGTATCCGGGCGTGACTCCGGCGATTCGCAGCGCGATTGAACTGCGCTATCGCCTGCTGCCCTATCTGTATACGCTCCTGTGGCAGGCCCACGCCGACGATGAGCCGATGCTGCGACCAACGTTCCTCGATCATGAACACGATCCGCAAACCTTTGAAGAGTGCGATGATTTCCTGCTGGGGCGCGATCTGCTGGTCGCCAGCGTCGTCGAACCGGACCAGCGTCAGCGCCGGGTGTGGTTGCCGGAAAACGGCTCCGGCTGGTACGATTTTTATAGCGGGGAGTGGTTCTCCGCTGGCCAGTGGATAACGCGAGATGCGCCGCTGGAACATCTGCCGCTGCTGATCCGCGCCGGAGCCGGCCTGCCGCTCAGCGAACGCATCACCCACGTCAGCGCGACAAAAGACGATCGGCGCGAGCTGAAGCTGTTCCCGCTGAAAGGCGTGGGGTCGTCGCAGGGTCTGCTGTTTGAGGACGATGGCGAAAGCTGGGGCTATAAAGAGGATGATGCGCTGTGGCTGACGTGGGAGATGGTCTGCGACGCCAGCACCATCAGCCTGCAACTGACCCCTCGCGGCCGTTATTGCCCGGCCTGGGATACGCTGAAAGTGACTTTACCCGCCGGTGAAAAGCGCAAGCTGCTGATCAATGGTAAAGAAGCCGGTGAATGGCGTCTGAGGTAGTCCCGGTGCCCTTCCCTGGCGGGAGGGGCAGCGAATTGATGTCCAGCTGTAACTAACTACGCCACAACGGTAAGAACGCGTGGCGTTTTCGATGCGCCGGTTATACCGTAAGAGTGCCCCTTCCCCGGATCCGGACCTCTGACGATGAAAGTACTGAGCGCTCTTATTGTTTGGCTGACGTTATGTTCCACCAGCGCCCTGGCATTTCAGGAAAAACCCTCTCCTGAAATGCCGCTGCCCTCCGCCGCGGCCAAAACCACGGCCATTAGCCGCTTTGCCGCTGATGAAAACGATGCGGCGATCGCCCAGGCTTATAGCCCAGGGACATTTACCAGCGCCGCGCCAACCTACCGCGGTTTCCCGGCTCCTGCCGCCGCCGCGCATCACCACTAAGCTGCCCTGCCTCTTCGGTTCGTGCCGGGCGGCAGCTGTCGCATAGCTGCCCGGCTCATCAGGCCGTGCTGTCGGGCGGCCGCGCTCCCTCAAACCGCAGCGATCAGAAAACCAATCAGCACGCAGTACAGCACCAGGCTCAGTAAAGTCAGAACAATAATCATTGCACGCTACCCCGTTCAGATTCAGAGAAGACGGGGTTCAGCCACGTAATCACTCAGCGAAAACGCGCTCATGGCCCCCTCCTGCAACAGATAATTCAGCGGCTATTTATTCACAGTATTGTGCAGGAAAGATGAGTAAATTAAGGGGGCTGAATGCATGGCGGATGGTAGCAGAGAGCTTCAGAGCAGGGCTGCTCTGAACAAGGTTATCCCGGCACGCAGGCGCGCCGGGATCGCAGGCACTTAGTTATCGATACCTTTGCTACGCAGGTAATCTTCGTAGTTACCGCTGAAGTCGATCACGCGCTCCGGCGTAATTTCGATCACGCGGGTTGCCAGCGAGCTGACGAACTCGCGGTCGTGAGAAACGAAGATCAGGGTCCCCTGATACATCTCCAGCGCCATGTTCAGCGATTCGATCGATTCCATATCCAGGTGGTTAGTCGGTTCGTCCATGACCAGGATGTTCGGCTTTTGCATCATCAGCTTACCGAACAGCATGCGACCTTTTTCACCACCGGACAGCACTTTAGCCGGCTTTTTAATATCGTCCTGGCTGAACAGCAGACGACCGAGGATGCTGCGCACCGCCTGCTCGTCATCACCGTCCTGCTTCCACTGGCTCATCCAGTCAAAGACGGTCAGATCGTTTTCAAACTCGTATTCATGATCCTGCGCGTAGTAGCCAATCTGCGCGTTTTCAGACCATTTCACGCTGCCGCTGGTCGGTTCCAGTTCACCAACCAGGGTTTTCAGCAACGTGGATTTACCCACGCCGTTGGTCCCGAGCACGGCGAGCTTCTCACCGACTTCCAGCAGAAGATTGACCCCTTTGAACAGCGGACCATTGTCAAAACCTTTCGCCAGCGCTTCCACTTCCAGCGCATTTCGGAACAGCTTCTTATCCTGTTCAAAACGGATGAACGGGTTCTGACGGCTGGACGCTTTCACTTCATCCAGCTTAATTTTGTCAATCTGGCGGGCGCGGGAGGTCGCCTGGCGAGATTTTGAGGCGTTGGCGCTAAAGCGGCTGACGAAGGATTGCAGGTCGGCAATTTGCGCCTTTTTCTTGGCGTTGTCGGCCAGCAGGCGTTCGCGAGCCTGGGTCGCGGCGGTCATATACTCGTCGTAGTTGCCGGCATAAACGCGCAGTTCGCCGTAGTCGAGATCGGCCATATGGGTGCAGACCATGTTCAGGAAGTGACGGTCGTGCGAAATGATAATCATGGTGCTGTCACGTTCGTTCAGCACCTGCTCCAGCCAGCGAATGGTGTCGATGTCCAGGTTGTTCGTCGGTTCATCGAGCAGCAGGATATCCGGGTTCGAAAACAGCGCCTGCGCCAGCAGTACACGCAGCTTCCAGCCTGGCGCCACTTCGCTCATCGGGCCGTAATGCTGTTCAACCGGGATCCCGACGCCGAGCAGCAGTTCACCGGCGCGCGCTTCGGCAGAATAGCCGTCCATTTCACCGTAAGTGACTTCCAGGTCGGCCACTTTGTAGCCGTCTTCTTCGCTCATTTCCGCCAGGGAATAGATGCGATCGCGCTCCTGTTTTACTTCCCACAGCTCGCCGTGGCCCATAATGACCGTATCCAGCACGGTGAATTCTTCAAAGGCGAACTGATCCTGACGCAGTTTACCGATACGTTCGTTCGGATCGAGAGAGACGTTACCCAACGTCGGCTCAAGATCGCCGCCGAGGATCTTCATAAAGGTGGATTTACCGCTACCGTTGGCGCCAATCAGGCCGTAACGGTTGCCGCCGCCAAATTTGACGGAGATGTTTTCGAACAGCGGCTTACTGCCAAACTGCATGGTGACGTTGCTGGATACTAGCACGGGGTTATCCTGAAAAAAGAGAATGAGAAGTGTGATACATCGGGCATTATGCCAGCAAAGCCATCACTTTTCACGGTTTGCAATAAAATCGCAGGCAGCGCCTGTGGTACGGTCTCTCTCATATTGCGCGATTCATTTAACCGATACATGATTTTTTCCCTTAATCTGGAAGGAACCTATGACCACCTACTCCCGCCATCCGGCATTCTTATCGCTTCAGGGCGGCATCAACTTTCGTGACCTCGGCGGCCTGCACACCGCCGACGGCCGCCGCGTGCGCCAGGGGAAACTCCTGCGCTCCGGCTCGTTACACCAGATGACCGACGAGGATCTGAGCCGCCTGGATAATCTGCCGGTGACCCGGGTCATTGATTACCGCGATCCGCATGAGGTCCAGCGCAGCCCCGACAGGTTGAATGGACGGATGCGTTATCTCAATGCGCCCGCCAATCCTCTGACGCCAGAGGTCGATGCCAAAGTCACGGAACTTAACGCCGCGACGCTCAATGCCATGAGCGGCGAGAAATTTATGCTGCAGCTTTATCGTCAGTTACCCTTTAACAACGCCGCCTATCGCCAGCTTGCCGGCTGGTTGATGCAGCCTGCTGACGGTGCGCTGTTGCAGCACTGTGCGGTGGGTAAAGATCGTACCGGCGTGGGCTGCGCGCTGACGCTGTTCGCCCTTGGCTGCGACACGCCGACGGTGATGGAGGAGTATCTCCTCACCCACGGTACGCTGAACCAGGTCGAAAGCGGGCTCCTTGGCCTGCTCGGCGATCAACTGACTCCCCGCGGACGGCAGAATCTGGCAGAAATCCTGACGGTACATGAGTCGTACCTCGCGGCGGCGCTATCGGCAATTCACGAGCGCTATACCAGCGTGGATGGATGGCTGGAACAGGAATATCAGCTGACGCCCGACGTGCGTGAAGCGCTGCGCTCACGCTTTCTCGAGGGGTAAATGCCGTTTTTTCCTGCCACGATTTACCGCAGAAATGAAAAACGGCGAACTACACTTGAAACAACTGGCAAAAAAGTGTGATTTCGTACACATCTGATTTCCCTGTTGGATGGAATGCACATATAATGCGCTCCCATCTATTAGCTGAATCATCTGACAAAGGCCTTTGTGGCTTTGCCACTGCACACGACATGAAGAATATGAAAATATCGACACTCTTAGCGGCAGCCTTCGCCCTCGTCGGCTTTTGCAACACTGCATCCGCTGTCACTTATCCGCTGCCGACCGACGGTAGCCGACTGATTGGTCAGAACCAGGTGATTACGGTTCCTGATAACAACAAGCAACCGCTGGAATATTTCGCAGCTAAATACCAGATGGGGTTGTCCAACATGCTGGAAGCCAACCCGGGCGTGGATACCTATCTGCCGAAGAGCGGCACCGTGCTGAATATCCCGCAGCAGCTGATTCTGCCGGACACCGTGCATGAAGGTATCGTTATCAATAGCGCGGAAATGCGTCTTTACTACTACCCGAAAGGCACCAACACCGTTATCGTGCTGCCAATTGGTATCGGCCAGCTGGGCAAAGATACGCCGATCAAATGGGTCACTAAGGTAGAACGTAAGAAAGCGGGTCCGACCTGGACGCCGACGGCAAAAATGCACGCGGAATATATCGCGGCGGGTAACCCGCTGCCGGCCGTCGTACCGGCGGGTCCTGACAACCCGATGGGTCTGTATGCGCTGTATATTGGTCGTCTGTACGCGATCCACGGCACCAACGCTAACTTCGGTATCGGACTGCGCGTCAGCCACGGCTGCGTCCGTCTGCGTAACGAAGACATCAAATTCCTGTTTGAGAATGTGCCGGTCGGCACCCGCGTCGAGTTTATCGATGAGCCGGTGAAAGCCACCACCGAGCCGGACGGTAGCCGTTATGTCGAAGTACATAACCCGCTGTCCACCACCGAAGCCCAGTTCCAGGGCGGTGAAATCGTGCCGATTACGCTGACCAAAGAAGTCCAGGCGGTCACCAGCCAGTCCGACGTCGATCAGACCGTGGTCGAGCAGGCTGTCCAGAACCGTTCCGGTATGCCGGTTCGTCTGAACTAATCTTCTGACGTAACAGTATGAAAAAGGCGGGCCCGGTGCCCGCCTTTTTTTATCCGTTATTGACCAGGATAATGCCGCCATGATCGTAGCGATAGTGGCAGCGGGCATACTCCAGCGGCGTCCCGTCTTCCAGATAGATAACCTGCTCGACTTCCAGCACCGGGTCACTCTCGCCGCAGTTGAGGTGCAGCTGGTCCAGCGCATCCGGCTTCATCGCCCGCACCACGCGATACGAGCCCATCAGCTTCAGCCCCAGCGTCTCCTGCACGTAGCGAAACACCGAACTTTCCAGATGCGTTTTATTCAGCCCCGGCACCAGCGCCACGGGCATCACCGTCATATCCAGCGAGACCGGTTCGCCATTGAGCACCCGCAGGCGGACAAAATCATAGACTGGGGCATCGGCGTCGATAAGCAGCGAGGTTTGCTCTTTTTCCGTGGCAAAGCGCAGTTCAAAGCGGATAACCTGACTGGTCACTTCCCCCAGATGCTCCCAGGTTTTGGTGGCGCCGAAGTAATCGCTACCCGGCAGTTCCCACTGCGAGAGCTGCAGAAAGTTCTTACGCACGAAGGTACCCTGCCCTTTGCGGGTATAGATAAGCCCCTCGACAATAAGCTGGCGCATCGCCTGCTGGATGGTCATCCTGCTGGTGTTAAATTCCGCCGCCAGCGCAAACTGGTCGGGTAACGGGGCGCTGGCGGGGTACTGCTGGCTGATAATGCGTTTTTTTATTTCCCGCGCGATCGAAAGATACTTCGCCGTCATTCCCCGTCCTTTTTATGATGGTTGTCTCTGGATGTACTCTGTTGCACCAGTGCTGGCGGGCCTAAGAATACACCAAACGCCCGCCGCTCGCTCCGCTACATCTGTGCACCATTGCTGCGAATAGCCTGCTTTAACCAGGCGTAGCTTTTCTTCGGCACGCGCTTAAGGTCTTTCAGATCGTGGTTTTCGCGATTCACATACACCACGCCGTAGCGCTTACGCATATCGCCCTGAGAACTGAGGATATCAATCAGTCCCCAGCCGAGGTAGCCCATCACCTGCGCACCATCTTCAAATATCGCCTCTTTCATGGCGTTGATATGATCGCGATGATAGGCAATACGGTAATCATCGGCCACCGGCGTCTCACCATCCCATGATTCAATGACGCCAATGCCGTTTTCAATCGGGAATACCGGCAAACGCCAGTCGTTGTAGTAGCGCGTGATGATCATGCGGAAACCGAGCGGGTCAATCTGCCAGTTCCATTCCGTCGCTTTCAGCCAGCTATTCGGTTTATCACCGAACAGCATATAGTTGTTCACCGGCGTACCGGGAGGAACGGGATCGCTGTCCAGAGTCCGGCTGGCATAGTAGCTGAAGGCCAGATAGTCGACTTTTACCGTCGCCATCAGCGCCAGATCCTCTTGCCGATAGATCTCGCTAAAACCTTCCCGCGCCACGAAGTGCATGACTTCCGGGCTGTAGCCTTCACCGGCAAAGGCGCGGAGCAGATTCTGGTTAAAGAACTCATCAAGCTGCTGGGCGCAGAGAATATCGCGCGGCTTACAGGTCGCCGGATAGACCAGCGCGTGCGCCAGCATGCCGCCCATCAGGCAGTGCGGTTTCTCCCGATGCAGATAGTCGGTCAGGTGAACATGGGCCATCATCACGTGGTGCTGGATCTGGTACAGCTCGCGCAGGGTTTTCTCACCGCGCAGATAGCCCGTAATGAGGAACGCCTCCGGCATATGGTAGAGATTCTGCTCGTTGAAGGTCAGCCAGTACTTCACCTTATCGCCGTAGCAGGCGATCATCTTCTGTCCGTAACGAATAAAGGCCTCCATCACGCGACGGTCGGTGAAACCGTTATAGCGTTCCGCCAGTGAAAGCGGCATATCGAAATGATACAGGCAGATCATCGGCTCAATACCGCGGGCGATCAGTTCATCAATAAACTGGTGGTAGAAGGCGATCCCCTCTTCATTAAATTCGCCGTCGCCCAGCGGACACACCCGACTCCAGGCAATCTGGAAGCGATAGCAGTTCATCCCCAGATCCTGCATCAGATCGAAATCTTCCCGGTAACGATGGTAAGAGTCCGTGGCGACTTTCCAGTCGGAGGCGAATTCAGCAGGCTCGCGAATGTCGTACACCGACATCCCCTTTCCCCCTTCATTCCAGGCCCCTTCCGTTTGCATGCTGGAGACCGAATTCCCCCACAAAAAGTCCGCCGGTAGTCTATTGTTCATCTCACGCCCCTATATGACTAGTCATTTAAATTTCATGACTAGTCATATAAACGATATTCATCGCCCAGGCAAAACAAAGGATCGTTTTTTGTGAGCGCAGCAAATAAAAAAGCCGGATCGGGGGCACCGATCCGGCCAGACAGAGCGACCTGTATTTATTGCTGTGCGAGCTGATCGCGGCGATATTCGCCCTGACGCTCCAGCATCCAGCCGGGGTATTCGCGCGGCAGTGCGCTGACGGCATCCAGCTGGGCCAGCTCCACCTCGCTCAGTTGAATATCGACGGCGGCGAGGTTGTCCGCCAGCTGCTCGGGACGTTTGGCGCCGATAATCACGCTGCTGACCGCAGACTGATGCAGCAGCCAGGCAAGAGCAATCTGCGCGACCGAAACACCTTTGGCCTCCGCAATGACGCGCATGACATCGATGCAGTCGAAAGCGCGATCTTTATTTACCGGCGGGAAATCAAACGCCTGCCGGCGGCCGCCCTCGGCAGTCTGACCCTCACGATCGTATTTCCCGCTCAGCAGACCGCCGGCCAGCGGACTCCAGACCATCAAACCGACCCCTTCACTCTGCATCATCGGAATCAGCTCTCGCTCCAGATCGCGCCCGGCGATCGTGTAGTAAGCCTGTAGGGAAGCGAAGCGCGACAGCCCCAGACGCGCGGAAATCCCCAGCGCTTTCACGATTTGCCAGGCCGCCCAGTTTGACACACCGATGTAGCGAACATGTCCCTGCTGCACCAGATTATCCAGCGCGTAGAGCGTCTCCTCGATGGGCGTTGCCGGATCGAAACCGTGGAGCTGATAAAGATCGATGTGATCGAGCTGCAGCCGTCGCAGACTCTCTTTGACGCTCTCCATGATATGAAAACGCGAACTGCCGCGGGAATTGACGCCGGCCGTACCGGTTTCGCCAAAGACTTTGGTAGCCACCACCACGTTCTCGCGCGGAACCTTCAGGTTTTTTAGCGCCTGGCCGGTTAACATTTCCGAACGGCCTTCAGAATAGACATCTGCGGTGTCGATAAAGTTAATGCCCGCATCCAGCGCACTGCCCACCAGCTGTTCGGCCTCAGCCTGGCGCAACTGACCAATTTTGCCCCACATGCCGCCTTCGCCGCCAAAGGTCATGGTGCCCAGGCACAGTCGGGAGACAAACAGACCGGTGTTTCCGAGTTTTTGATAACGCATTGGACTCTCCTCATCAGGATATTAAACCTCAGCGTTAACGTTATACGCCCGCGGCGGAACCGGCGAATGGGGTGATTCTGTCTGTTTCTTGCCCAATCCTCTGAAAATCAGGCGATGAATAGCAGCAAGGCGTAGCCGACCAGCGCCGCCCACAGCAGCAGCGGCAGAGAGTAAAGATGGAAGCGCCACCAGATGCGGCGATCTGATGCCATACGCAGGGCAATTAAATTAGCCAGCGAGCCGGGAAGCAGGCCAAAGCCGCCGACGTTGACCGCCCAGGCCAGCAGCGTCGAAGGAGGAACATAGTTGAGCAGTAGAATGGTGGCCGGTACGTTACTGATGAACTGCGACAGGCCAATCGTCGACAGCCACAAGCCGCCGGCAGAAAGCTGGCCCACCCCGCTTAAAACCTGATGCAGCGCGGGAAGTTGCGTCAACAGATGAACGTCAATAAACATCACCATAAACACCAGCAGCAGCGACCAGTCCACATGGATAATCACCGCCCGCGCCAGCAGCAGAAAGCCGAGAATAATCAGCCCCAGCCCCCACAGTTCAAGCTTCATTTCCAAAGCCGTCAGGAAGATCAGATAAAACGCCAGACAGCCCCACACCAGCTTCGGCTGCCACGATGGCGCCCGGTCCGCGCTTTGAAAGTGCAGACGGGTGGCGGAGAAACAGCACCAGCACAGTACCAGCAGCGTCAACATCATCGCCGCCGCCAGCGGCAGCATTTGCCCGATAAACCCAAGGAAGCTGAGGCCGGATCGCCCCCACAGCAGGATATTTTGAGGATTACCGATAGGTGTTAACAAGGATCCGGCGTTGACCGCCAGCGCCTCGAAAATAATCAGCCGGTTAACCGGTATCGCGCACCATTTTTTCAACGTCAGCGTGAGCGGTACGACGATAAACAGCGCCACATCATTGGTCAGAAACGTCGAGAGCAGCGCCGCCGCAAGGACCATAAAAATGGCCAGCTGACGCTCGGTGGCAAACCGACGCGCCATTTTGCGGCCAAGCACATCAAAGTAGCCGCTCAGTTCAATCCCTTTCGTCAGCAGCATCAAGCCGCTCAGGGTGATGATCGTGTGCCAGTCGATAGCCTGGGGCCAGCTTTTGGGCGCAAACGGGACAAAGAAACTTAACCCGCAGGCGATGATCAACAGTAAATGCAGAAAACGATCGCGAGCCAGGGAGTGAACAAAGGGAAGATTCATTCTCCTTGCTGCCCGTATTTAAGGGTGAACTGATTAAATGCCGCCAGCGTCTCTTCACTGACGTGATGTTCCATCCCCTCCGCGTCACGACGGGCTATCTCCGGACTCACGCCCAGAACCAGTAAGAAATTCTCGACGATCTGGTGGCGTTCGCGGCTCTCATGCGCCAGCTTCTCGCCTTCCGGAGTTAAAAAGACCCCGCGCCATGGGATCTGCTCAATCAGTCCGACGCTGGCCAGGCGTTTTAACATTTTGGCCACCGTTGGCTGGGAGACCCCCAGACGCGCGGCCATATCAACCTGACGCGCCTCTCCCACTTCGCGAATCAGATCTGAAATCAATTCGACGTAGTCGTCAATCAGCTCCCGGCGGTGAGCTTCGCGTACCTGGCGAAACCCCTCAACGTGTTCTTCAACATTAACAAGCTGCGTCACTTTTTTTGTTATAGGTCTTCCGGCGCGACGGTTCATTGTGCTTCCTCATACGTGTGACGCATCAAGCATCATCTCAAAAGATCCCCATTGTAAATGATTGGGCCCGTAGCACAAAAAATTAACGTTTTAGCCATAGCTATAAAATATAGCCTGTGCTATATCTGTATGTAATACAGACATCCTTCAAGGAGCGAAGGGCGAAATTACAGGAGGTCCCATGAACGAATTCAAGAGGTGCTTACGCGTGTTTACTCATTCTCCTTTTAAAGTCCGCTTAATGCTGATTAACATGCTGTGCGACATGATGAACGGCAAGAATCGCCAGGAAAAACCCCATCACTAAATGCGGCGTCGCGGTACGCCGCTTCATTTTTCCGTCACAATACCCTGTCAAACTGACCCGTTTCGCCACGTTCTCGCCGCTTTTTTCAAGTTTTGTAAGCTTTCTCTCAAAACAATCCGTTATGTCCGGTTGACCTTATCATTTGCAAGCCCTATCTTTTGTCAGCCCTGCCACTACTGCGGCTCGCAGAGACCCTCTTCAGGCACTGTCCAGCAGGTTTTACCCCTTGATGCCAGGGGATGCACATGGCGTCTTTTTGATTAATTACTATGAATGTCACCCTGAAAGAAACGCTGGTCGCTCGCGGATTAGTCCCTAACCCGTGGACAGGATTTTATTTTCTCCAGTCTCTGCTGATTAACCTCGCACTTGGCTATGAATTTAGCCTGCTCTACACCGTCGCATTTACATGCGTGTTACATCTGCTGTGGCGTCATGCCCCGCGGATGCAAAAAGTCGTGGCGGGAGGCTACTCGCTGCTTGCCGCCTTCTATTACCCGTTTGGCCAGGCGTATGGCGCCCCCAACTTCAACACTCTGCTGGCGCTGCATGCCACTAACGTCGAAGAGTCCACGGAAATTCTGACCATCTTTCCCTGGTACAACTACCTGCTGGCGGTCTTTATTTTTGCGCTGGGCGTGATTGCCGTACGTCGTAAAAGGGAAGAGCGTAAACCGTGGAGCAAAATGGAGCTGCTGGGGCTGTTGTTCAGCATCGGCATCTTCTTCCTGCAGCCGGTGCAGAATCTGGCCTGGGGCGGCGTCTTCAAAGTGATTGATACCGGCTATCCCGCCTTCCGTTTCGTGAAAGACGTGGTGGTCAACAATAATGAAGTGCTCGACGAGCAGGCGCGGATGGCTCAGCTGGCCAATATGAAAGACAGCTGGCATGTGCTGGCGGTCAAACCCAAATATCAGCTTTACGTCGTGGTCATCGGAGAGAGCGCGCGCCGCGATGCGCTTGGGGCTTTTGGCGGCCACTGGGACAACACGCCGTTCGCCAGCTCAGTCAACGGCTATCTGTTTAATGACTACATTTCCGCCAGCGGTTCAACGCAAAAATCTCTCGGCTTAACGCTCAACCGGGTGGTGGACGGCAAGCCGCAATACCAGGATAACTTCGTCACGCTGGCGAACCGTGCCGGCTTCCAGACATGGTGGTTTTCCAATCAAGGGCAAATCGGCGAATACGATACGGCGATAGCCAGCATCGCAAAGCGTGCGGATGAGGTGCAGTTTCTCAAAAATGGCGACTTTGAGGCCAACAAAAATACTCAGGATGAGCAGCTGTTGAAGCTAACCGAGCAGGTGCTCTCCGTGCAGCGGACCCAGCCGCAGCTGATCGTCCTGCATCTGATGGGATCTCACCCGCAGGCCTGCGATCGTACCAAGGGAAAATATACTGTCTTTGTACAATCGAAAGAGACCTCCTGCTACCTCTACAGCATGACGCAAACCGATACGCTGCTCGGCAAGCTCTATCATCAGTTGCAGAATTCCGGCGAAAGTTTCTCGATGACCTATTTTTCCGATCACGGTCTGGCCTTTAAAGAGCGCGGTAAAGAGGTGCAGTACCTGGCGCACGACGATAAGTACCAGCAGAATTTCCAGGTGCCGTTTATGGTGATGTCCAGTGATGATAAAGCGCATAAAGTGATTAAAGCACGGCGCTCTGCCAACGATTTCCTCGGGTTCTTCTCCCAGTGGACCGGGATCCGCGCCGCCGAGATTACGCCTCGCTACCGTTTCATCTCTGAACAAGCCGCCGGGCCGGCCTATATCACCAACTTCCAGCTACAGAAAGTGGACTATACCCATCTGGGTACCGATCTGTTCACCACCCACTAACAGGGCCCGCCGCCGGGAAACCGCGGCGGCTAACCCGGGCGAACGCCGCGCGTTACAGGCAAAAAAAAATCCGCCCCAGTGAGGCGGATTTTTTATATCACCGAAGCGATTAGAAGCTGTAACCAACGCCAGCGATCCAGGTGCCAACGTCAACGTTACGAATACGAGACTGCTCGTAGGAGAAGTCCAGAGCAACGTTTTCGATCGGGTTGAACTGCATACCTGCACCGTAAGAGAAACCGTAGTCGCTCATGTCGTGCTTGTTCGGGTAGCTGTTGTCCTGGAATTTGCCGTGACCGACACCCACTACGCCGTAGATGCTAGCCCAGTCGTTCAGACGGTAAGCCGGACCTGCGGTGATGCCGTAGTACTGGCCTTTCTGGTATACGCCAGATTCAGTACGGTCTTTTTCGGTGTAGGTGAAAGAACCGATAACACCCAGCGGGCTATTGTCTTGCTCGTAACGGTACTTCAGGTTGAAACCGCCAGCTTTGTTAGCTTCACCCTGCATGTCGCTCTGAGCATAACCACCGGTAACGGTAGAAGTTGCAGCGAAAGCGGTACCTACGGATGCAGCCAGAACAACGGCCAGTGCTGAAAAACGTGCAATTTTATTCATAACCACCTCAAATGTGTTTCTAATAAGTCCTAAGTCTTAAATATATCAAAAACTTTCAGGAAACTCTTTTGACTTTACACTGTCTAACATAGCTTTTCATGTAACCAAAAGTTTCCATAATTCTATAACAAACTGGAAAACAACCGTTTTTGGTGAATACCCTACTATTAAGGCCGATAAGGCCCCGCACGTGCATCCAGATTAATCCTAATCAACAGGTTAATTTCTCTTCGCGTCTCGCCCCATTGTACGCCTCCCGAACGCGTTTTTTTCAACAATAGATAAACCGTAGCCAGGTAATTCATTTACACTGGAACCTTTACCGCATTTGACAAACCCTGACAGGAGAAAGGATGCCCGGCTCGTCCCGCAAAATACCGGCATGGCTGCCGATACTGGTCATTTTAATCGCCATGGTCTCTATCCAGAGCGGCGCTTCGCTGGCGAAATCGCTGTTCCCGTTGGTCGGCGCCCCCGGGGTGACCGCGCTGCGCCTGGCGTTAGGCACCTTGATTCTGGTGATCATCTTCAAGCCCTGGCGCCTGCGCTTTACCGCTGAGCAGCGCCTGCCGCTCCTCTTGTATGGTCTGGCGTTGGGGGCAATGAACTATCTCTTTTACTTATCGATTCAGCGCATTCCGCTGGGGATTGCGGTGGCGCTGGAGTTCACCGGGCCGCTGGCGGTGGCGCTGTTTGGCTCGCGGCGTCCGCTCGATTTCGTCTGGGTAATCCTCGCCGTACTCGGGCTGTGGTTTCTGCTGCCGCTGGGGCAAGACGTCGCGCAGGTCGATCTGACCGGTGCGCTACTGGCGCTGGGCGCCGGGGCCTGCTGGGCCGTCTATATTCTGACCGGCCAGCGTGCCGGAGAAGAACACGGTCCGGCAACGGTGGCAATGGGGTCGCTTATTGCCGCCGTGGTCTTTGTTCCGCTGGGCATGCTGCAGGCAACCGACACGCTGTTCCAGTGGTCGCTGCTGCCGCTGGGACTGGCCATCGCCGTCCTCTCTACGGCGCTGCCTTACTCGCTGGAAATGATTGCCCTCACCCGTATGCCCACCCGCACATTCGGCACGCTGATGAGCATGGAGCCGGCGCTCGCCGCGCTATCGGGCATGATATTTCTGGGCGAGACGCTGACCTTTACGCAAACCCTGGCGCTCGGGGCGATTATCCTCGCCTCGATGGGCTCTACGCTGACAATGCGCCGGGAAAGTAAAATCGAAAAAGTGGATATCAGCTAGCCAACGTAACCCGTTCTGCACGAGGCAATCGCCTCGTGCAGAACCGCGCTCTCACGCTGACTTTTTACGCAATTTCATGCCCTTTTCAAAATAGCCAACCCCCCCGCACTATCGAACCAATAGGGACAACCGCCCTGCCCATACTGCGATCCGTTGCTATACTTAGTCCCATTAGTTACCGGGGACAAGCGCTCCATTTGATTCAAATTTGATGTATGACGAGTATAAATATCAAGAGGATATGAAACTATGAGTACCGCAAAACTGGTTAAAACGAAAGCATCCGATCTGCTCTATACCCGCAACGATGTTGCAGACAATGAGAAGAAGGAAACCGTCGAGCTGCTGAATCGTCAGGTGATCCAGTTCATTGACCTGTCGCTGATTACCAAGCAGGCTCACTGGAATATGCGCGGTGCCAATTTTATTGCCGTTCATGAAATGCTGGATGGCTTCCGCACCGCCCTGACCGACCATCTCGACACGATGGCTGAACGCGCCGTACAGCTGGGCGGCGTCGCGCTGGGCACCACTCAGGTGATCAACAGCAAAACCCCGCTGAAAAGCTACCCGCTGGATATTCATAGCGTTCAGGATCACCTGAAAGAGCTGGCTGACCGCTACGCGATTGTGGCCAACGATGTGCGTAAAGCGATCGGCGAAGCAAAAGATGAAGACACGGCCGATATCTTTACCGCCGCCTCCCGCGACCTCGATAAATTCCTGTGGTTCATCGAAGCCAACATCGCATAATCCTGCACAATCACCGTCAGCCTGGCTGGCGGTTTTTTTTTTCAGATTATCCTGACCTCTGCCGCCTGATTTTTTCCCTGATATTCATCCGCACCATTTCAGTGCGCGACAATGGGCAAAATACGTACAAAAGTAAAACAATTGTAATAATCACCTCACACAATCGTTACAGCAAGATTGTTTTACCATCAGTGTTTGCGTTAAAAATGCACTTGTTATTCGGCGTGTTTATGACGCACCAAAATGACGCCCCATTGCGGTGCATTTGCCGTGACCTATAACCGAAACCGTGCAACAGGATAGACTTCGTTTGTTATAAAACAACAAGTTGTAAAACTGGCACGATTTTTTCATATGGTTACACGTTCTCGCAGGGGATCGTCCCGTGGATAAAAAAGGAAATGCTATGAAGTCTGTATTTAAAGTTTCACTGGCTGCACTGACCCTGGCTTTTGCGGTTTCTTCTCAGGCCGCTGAAAAACAACTGATTGTTGCGACCGATACGGCGTTTGTTCCGTTTGAATTTAAGCAAGGTGATAAGTATGTCGGTTTTGATGTCGACCTGTGGGACGCCATCGCGAAAGAGCTGAAACTGAACTATACCCTGAAGCCGATGGATTTCAGCGGCATCATTCCTGCGCTGCAAACCAAAAACATCGACCTCGCGCTGGCGGGGATTACCATTACTGAAGAACGCAAGAAAGCGATCGAGTTCTCCGATGGCTACTATAAGAGCGGCCTGCTGGTGATGGTGAAAGCCAATAACAACGATATCAAAGATGTGAAGGACCTGAACGGTAAAGTCGTGGCGGTGAAAGGCGGTACCGGCTCCGTTGACTACGCGAAAGCCAATATCAAAACCAAAGACCTGCGTCAGTTCCCGAATATCGATAACGCCTATATGGAGCTGGGTACCGGCCGCGCCGATGCCGTTCTGCACGACACGCCAAACATCCTGTACTTCATCAAAACGGCCGGCCACGGTCAGTTCAAGGCGGTAGGGGAATCGCTGGAAGCGCAAAACTACGGTATCGCCTTCCCGAAAGGCAGCGACGAACTGCGCGAGAAAGTGAACGGCGCGCTGAAAACGCTGCGTGAAAACGGCACCTACAACGAAATTTATAAAAAATGGTTCGGTACTGAGCCAAAATAATAATCAGCCTTGATCGCTTACAGGTCTGCTGAATGCCGATCGCCCGGACAGGGCCCCTGGCCACTATCCGGGTATCATTTTGCCGCAGACCTGAGTCATTTTTTCTCAGAGGCACGCCTCTGTTTTTCGACACGGTAACAGGAACGAACTATGCAGTTTGACTGGAGTGCCATCTGGCCTGCCATTCCAATTTTGCTGGAAGGCGCCAAAATGACGCTGTGGATTTCCGTCCTCGGCCTGGCTGGCGGCCTGATAATCGGCCTCGTCGCCGGTTTCGCCCGCTGCTTTGGCGGCTGGATTGCTAACCACATTGCGTTAGTCTTTATCGAGATCATTCGCGGAACCCCGATTGTGGTTCAGGTCATGTTTATCTACTTCGCCCTGCCGATGGCATTCAATGATCTTCGCATTGATCCCTTCTCGGCGGCGGTCGTGACCATCATGATCAACTCCGGCGCCTATATCGCAGAAATTACCCGCGGGGCGGTACTCTCAATTCACAAGGGCTTCCGTGAAGCTGGCCTGGCGCTTGGCCTGTCCCGTCGTGAAACCATCCGCCACGTGATTCTACCGCTGGCGCTGCGTCGCATGCTGCCGCCGCTGGGTAATCAGTGGATCATTAGCATCAAAGATACCTCACTCTTTATCGTCATCGGCGTCGCCGAGCTGACCCGTCAGGGTCAGGAGATTATTGCCGGTAACTTCCGCGCGCTGGAAATCTGGAGCGCCGTGGCCGTGATTTACCTGATCATCACCCTGGTGTTGAGCTTTGTTCTGCGTCGTCTTGAAAGAAGGATGAAAATCCTGTGATTGAATTTAAAAATGTTTCCAAGCACTTTGGCCCGACCAAGGTGCTGCACGATATCGATCTGAAGATCAATAAAGGCGAAGTTGTGGTGATTATCGGGCCGTCTGGCTCCGGGAAATCGACGCTGCTGCGCTGTATTAACAAACTGGAAGAGATAACCAGCGGCGAGCTGATCGTCGATGGTCTGAAGGTTAATGACCCGAAAGTCGACGAGCGCCTGATCCGTCAGGAAGCCGGGATGGTGTTCCAACAGTTCTATCTGTTCCCGCATCTGACGGCGCTGGAGAATGTCATGTTCGGGCCGTTACGCGTGCGCGGTGCTAAAAAAGAGGCCGCCGAAAAACTGGCGAAAGATCTGCTGGAAAAAGTGGGGCTCGCCGAACGCGCGCACCACTACCCTTCCGAGCTCTCCGGCGGCCAGCAGCAGCGCGTGGCAATCGCTCGCGCCCTGGCGGTAAAACCCAAGATGATGCTGTTTGACGAACCGACTTCAGCACTGGATCCGGAACTGCGCCACGAAGTGCTGAAAGTGATGCAGGATCTGGCGGAAGAAGGGATGACGATGGTCATCGTTACCCATGAGATCGGCTTTGCTGAGAAAGTGGCATCGCGGCTGATCTTTATCGACAAAGGGCGTATCGCCGAAGATGGCGATCCGCAGGTACTGGTGAAAAACCCACCGAGCCCGCGTCTACGCGAATTCCTGCAGCACGTCGCCTGATATCCCTCCAGGCTCCCCGTATACGGGGAGCCGCTTTCGCTTTCCAGACACATCCCACGCCGCTTCTCTCGCTATCAGCCTCTATACTTAATGGTTTTGGAATGAGATGGAGGCGCCCGTGCCGTGGATCCTGTTACTGCTTGCTACGCTGTTTACCGCCCCGCTTTCGGCCGCCACACTGCCCGGTGTCCCGGCCGCGACCGCTGAACAACCCGCCAGCAGTGAACCAGACCTCGAGAAAAAAAAGGCCGCCTATGCGGCGCTGGCTGACGTGCTGGATAACGAGGCCGCCCGTAAGGAATTAATCGACCAGCTGCGTTCTGCCGCCGCCACGCCGCCGCCGGCCAGCGCGCCAAAGCTGACGCCGCCGGAAGAGAAAGATGAACGGACGGTACTGGAAAACGTCACCCAGGTGAGCCGCGAGTACGGTGAACGCTTTGCTGCGCGTTTTTCTCAGCTGTGGCGCAATATTACCGCCTCTGCGCATAAGCCGTTTCATGCCGAAACCTTTCGCAACGCCGCCGGCCATTTCCTGCTGCTGGCCGTGCTGGTATTCGCCTTCTGGTGGCTGGTCCGCCTCGCCGCGCTGCCGCTGTATCGCAAAATGGGTCAGTGGGGACGGCGCAAAAATCACGATCGCGGTAACTGGCTGCAGCTCCCGGCCACCATCGCCGGCGCGTTTATCTTCGATCTCCTCCTGCTAGCGTTGACGCTGTTTGTTGGCCAGATGCTCAGCGATCGGTTTAATGGCGGGAGCCGGACTATCGCCTTTCAGCAAAGCCTGTTTCTGAATGCCTTCGCCTTGATTGAGTTTTTTAAAGCGATTCTGCGGCTGATTTTCTGTCCGCGGGTAACGGAGCTGAGGCCGTTTAACCTCAGCGATGAGAGCGCGAAGTACTGGAACCTGCGCCTGAGCGCGCTGAGCAGCCTGATTGGCTACGGCCTGATCGTCGCGGTGCCGATTATCTCCAATCAGGTCAACGTTCAGGTCGGCGCACTGGCGAATGTGGTCATTATGCTGTGTATCACCCTCTGGGCGCTGTATCTGATCTTCCGTAATAAAACGCGGATTACTCAGGGACTGCTGCACCTGGCAGACCGCTCGCTGGCCTTCTTCAGTCTGTTTATCCGCGCCTTTGCGCTTATCTGGCACTGGCTGGCCTGCCTCTACTTTATCGTGCTGTTTTTCTTTTCCCTTTTCGACCCCGGCAACAGCCTGAAGTTTATGATGGGGGCCACGGTACGCAGTCTGGCGATTATCGGCGCCGCCGCGCTGCTCTCCGGCATCTTGTCACGCTGGATAGCGAAAACCATTACCCTGTCGCCGCAGACCCAGCGTAACTATCCCGAGCTGCAGAAGCGGCTAAACGGCTGGATCTCCGTCGCGCTCAAAGTGGCGCGAATTTTAGTGGTCTGCGTGGCGATTATGCTGCTGCTAAGCGCCTGGGGACTGTTTGATTTCTGGAACTGGATGCAACACGGCGCCGGGCAAAAAGCGGTGGATGTGCTGATTCGCATCGCGCTGATTCTGTTCTTCTCCGCCATCGGCTGGACGCTGCTCGCCAGCCTGATAGAAAACCGCCTGGCCTCAGACATTCACGGCCGCCCGCTACCGGGCGCTCGTGCCCGTACGCTGCTGACGTTATTCCGTAACGCGCTGGCGGTCATTATCAGCACCATCACGGCGATGATCCTGCTCTCCGAAGTGGGGGTGAACATTGCGCCGCTGCTGGCCGGCGCCGGTGCGCTGGGGCTGGCCATTTCGTTCGGCGCCCAGACGCTGGTAAAAGATATTATCACCGGTATTTTTATCCAGTTTGAGAACGGGATGAATACCGGTGACCTGGTGACCATCGGCCCGTTAACCGGCACGGTGGAACGGATGTCGATCCGTTCCGTGGGGGTGCGCCAGGACACCGGCGCTTACCATATTATCCCGTGGTCCTCGATTACCACCTTCGCCAACTTCGTGCGCGGCATCGGCTCAGTGGTTGCCAACTACGATGTCGACAGACAGGAGGATCTGGATAAAGCCGGTCAGGCGCTGAAAAACGCGGTTGCCGACGTGATGGATCAGGAGGAGATTCGCGGGCTGGTGATTGGCGAGCCGTCATTTGCCGGGCTGGTCGGCCTGAGCAATACGGCATTTACCCTGCGAGTCACCTTCACCACTCTGCCGCTGAAGCAGTGGACGGTACGCTTTGCGCTCGATACGCAGGTGAAGAAACATTTCGATCTCGCCGGAGTACGGGCGCCCGTGCAAACCTACCAGGTTCTGCCGGCTCCTGCGCCCATCGCCGCACCACCAGCGGCGCCCGCAGAACCGACGCTATAGCCACGGCGCAGAGCACATTCCGGGCGCCAGACCGCCCGGACGCATCATTCTTAGCGTGCCAGCGGACGGCGGCGTTTAGCCTCATCCATGAAGGTCCAGGCGATAAAGCGACTCTGCTTCTGTCCCTGGGCCATCTCTTTTTTCACCACCTTCACCGCGCCGGCTTCGGTCAGCGCACGATAAAGCGGCGGCAGATTATCGCCGCGCGACACCAGTGAGGTGAACCATTTCACCTGGCGACCAAACTGCTGGCTTTCGCGGATCATCTGCGTAATGAACGCCACTTCACCGCCTTCGCACCACAGCTCCTGCTGTTGGCCGCCGAAGTTCATCACGCTGTCCGCCCCCAGCCCCAGGTTCCGACGCTTACGCTCGCCGCCGGCCTGCGCGCTGGCAGCAGAATCGTGGAATGGCGGGTTGCATAACGTCGCATCAAAACACTCATTTTTATGAATAATGCCGCTAAAGATTGCCCCACTCTCTTTCTGTCGACGCAGGCGAATCTGGCGGCTGAGTCCCGGGTTAGCGTTGATGATCGCCTGGGCGCTGGCGATCGCTTCCGGGCTAATTTCGCTGCCGGTAAAACGCCAGCCGTACTCATGCGCACCAATCAGCGGATAGATTAAGTTTGCGCCGGTGCCGACATCCAGAATGCTGGCATTTTCAGGAATGGTGCCGGTATCCAGCGCCAGCAGGTCGGCCAGGTGGTGAATATAATCCGCTCTTCCCGGTACCGGCGGGCATAAGAAGCCGTCCGGAATATCCCAGTGTTTCACCGCGTAAAAATGCGCCAGCAGCGCCTTATTCAGCGCCTTCACCGCCAGCGGGTTAGCAAAATCGATGGTCTGCTCGCCCACCGGATTAAGGGTGATAAAGCCTTGCAGCTCAGGGTGAGCCTGGCATAGCGCGGGCAAATCATAACGTTGATGATGACGGTTACGCGGGTGTAACCCCGGTTTCTGGGCTTTCATGGCAATCTCCTTTGAACAGCCGCGTAAGATACCCGTTGACGGCGGCGCGGTAAATAAGGGAGTCTGGATATCTCTCATTCGGTTACGGGTGCTCTATGTATTTCTATCAACCTTCACAGGGACATGGCCTGCCGCACGACCCGCTTAACGCGATTATCGGCCCACGCCCGATCGGCTGGATCGCCTCTCTGGACGCCGCAGGTCATCGCAATCTTGCCCCCTATAGCTTCTTTAACTGTTTTAACTATCGGCCGCCGATTATCGGTTTTGCCAGCAGCGGCTGGAAAGACAGTGTACAGAATATTATCGAAACCAAAGAGTTTGTCTGGAATCTGGCCACCCGCCCTTTGGCTGAAGCGATGAACGAAACCTCCGCCAGCATCCCTCGCGACGAAGATGAATTTGCCCGTGCCGGGCTGACTCCCGCCGCCAGCCGGATGGTCGCCGCCCCGCGGGTCGCGGAAAGCCCGGTGAACTTCGAATGTCGGCTCTCCCAGTGTATTCGCCTGACTCGTGCCGATGGCGAGCCTGTCGATAGCTGGCTGGTGCTGGGTGAAGTGGTCGCAGTCCATATCGATGAGTCGTTACTGGAAAATGGCGTCTATCAGACCGCTAAGGCCAGGCCGATTCTCCGCGCCGGTGGGCCGAGCGCCTATTACACTATCGATGAAAATCTGCGTTTCGACCTGATCCGCCCGGACGCTCGCTAAGCCGTTTGTTCTTCTGCCCGGCCCACGGCGCGCGCCTGGTCGGGCCGCCGTTTATTCAAAAAAGATGTTGTTTGTCTTCAGTTTTTTACCCTGTCTATCCTGCCGTAAAGGCCTAAACTTAAAGTATGTCCCATGCGGTTAATGAGGATATGCTCATGAAAAGAACGCTGCTGTTACTCACCGCAATCACGATTGCCGCCACCTCTTTTATTGCCCAGGCCGGGATCTCACCTCCGCCGTCTATCGCCGAGAGCGGTCCGCTACGCCCGGCAGGCACCGTCTCCGCCTCCGGCGCCAGCAATCTGGATGATCTGCAGGCGAAACTGGCGGAAAAAGCCCACCAAAAAGGGGCGATAGCCTGGCGAATCAACTCCGCCAGCAGCGCGAATAAAATGTCCGGTACCGCCATTATCTATAAATAATCCACCGCTCTGCACGGGTCGGAACCCATCAGGGTCCCGCCCCTATGGCCCGACGGCTGCCGTTTATGTAGAAAAAATGCAGTTCACGTAAAGAAATGTATTTATTTTTTTATCAACGAGTGATAAAAATTTGCCGTCATTTGATAATAGTTATCAAAATCATTATCAAACGCATTGCTATTTTAACAAATCACCTGCAGCGGTCGGGGCCCGGCATCGCTGTGCCTGCGGTTGTGATGGCTTTAATTAAAACTATAAGTTGCTTATTGAAATGGACAAAAAACAAAATTTACCGTTCAGCAGTTTTAGCTCGCTGACGATCTTTACCGGCATGTGTCTGAGTCTGTCGCCGACAGGCCTGGCTCTGGCCGCAGACGGCACTGAACAAAATGGCGGTGAAACGCTGGTGGTGGAAGCGCAGGCTCCCTCTCTGTATGCCCCTACGCAATCTGCCGACCCCAAATTTTCCCGCCCGATTGCCGATACCACCCGTACGGTCACCGTGGTCTCCGAGCAGGTGATGAAAGATCAGGGCGTGACTAATTTGACCGATGCGTTGAAAAACGTTCCCGGCGTCGGAGCCTTCTATGCCGGGGAAAACGGCAGCTCGTCGACCGGCGACACCATTTATATGCGTGGAGCCGATACCTCTAACAGCATCTATGTCGATGGTGTCCGCGATATCGGCAGCGTGACCCGCGATACCTTTAACACCGAACAAGTGGAAGTGATTAAAGGCCCGTCGGGTTCTGACTACGGCCGTAGCGCTCCAACCGGCTCAATCAATATGATCAGCAAACAGCCGCGTCTGGACTCCGGTATCGATGCCTCCGTCAGCGCTGGCAGCGCCTGGTTCCGTCGCGGTACGCTCGATATCAATGAAGCCATCGGCGAAACCAGCGCCGTGCGTCTGAACCTGATGGGCGAAAAAACCCATGATGCCGGCCGCGATAACGTCAAAAATGAGCGTTACGGTATCGCGCCATCGGCCGCGTTTGGTCTCGGTACTGAGAACCGTCTGTACCTGAACTATCTGCATGTGACCCAGCACAACACGCCGGACGGAGGTATCCCGACCATTGGTCTGCCGGGGTACTCCGCGCCAACTCCTGGCACCGCGGCGCTCAATCACTCGGGTAAGGTCGCCACCAGCAACTTCTACGGGACGGATTCCGACTACGACGACTCCACCACCGATACGGTGACCATGCGCTTCGAGCACGACCTGAGCGATAACACCACCCTTCGCAACACCACCCGCTGGTCGCGCGTGAAACAGGATTATCTGCTAACCGCAGTGATGGGCGGCGCAACCAACATCACCCAGCCGGATCCGAACGATGTCGGCACCTGGACCTGGTCGCGTCTGGCGAACACCAAAGACGTCAGTAATAAAATTCTGACCAACCAGACCAACCTGACCTCAAAATTCTATACCGGTTCGATCGGGCATGACATCAGCACCGGTTTCGAGCTGACCCGGGAAACGCAGACCAACTACGGCGTTTATCCCATTACGCCTCCGGCGGTCAATATTTACCATCCCAATAGCAACATCTCTATTGGCGGTCTGGACCGCAGCGGCGCCAACGCCAACGGGCAGACGGATACCTTCGGCGTTTATGCCTTCGATACTCTGCAGATTACCCATGATTTCGAGCTGAACGGCGGCATCCGTCTGGATAACTACCAGACAAAATATGACAGCGCCAGCCTGTGCGGCGGCACCGGCCGCGGTGCGGTTGCCTGCCCGGACGGCGTGGTGAAAAACAGCCCGGTCACCACGGTTGATACCTCCACCAGCGGCAATCTGGTGAACTGGAAAGCCGGTGCGCTGTACCACCTGACCGACAGCGGCAACGTTTACGTCAACTATGCGATCTCCCAGCAGCCTCCGGGCGGCAATAACTTTGCCCTGGCCCAAAGCGGTACCGGGAATAGCGCCAACCGTACCGATTTTAAACCGCAGAAAGCGAAGACCAGCGAAGTCGGTACCAAGTGGGAGCTGATGGATAAACGTCTGCTGCTGACGGCTGCGCTTTTCCGTACCGATATTGAGAACGAAGTCGAGCAAAACGACGACGGCACCTATTCGCAGTACGGTAAAAAACGCGTTGAAGGTTATGAGCTGTCTCTGGCCGGTAATATCACCCCGGACTGGCAGGTCATCGGCGGATATACCCAGCAGCACGCCAGCGTCCGTGAAGGCAGCAATATCGCCCAGGACGGCACCAGCGCGCTGCCGTACACGCCGGAACACGCCTTTACCCTCTGGAGCCAGTACCAGGCAACCGATGCTATCGCCCTTGGCGCAGGCGCTCGCTATATCGGCAGCATGCATCGCGGCAGCGACGGCGCCGTCGGTACGCCGTCCTCCACCGAAGGCTACTGGGTGGCTGATGCGAAAGTGGGCTATCGTATCAACCGTAACGTCGATCTGCAGCTGAACGTCTATAACCTGTTCGATACCCATTATGTCGCCTCAATCAACAAGAGCGGCTACCGTTATCATCCAGGCGAACCGCGTACTTTCCTGCTGACTGCCAACGTGCATTTCTAATCCACGGCGGGGCGGCAACGCCCCGTTTCTTGAGGAGAAACAACGATGATGTACCATATCCCCGCCGTTCTCAGCCCGCAGGAAGTTGACGATTTTCGCGCGCAGCTGCAGCAGGCCGACTGGGTTGACGGGCGAGCCACCACCGGCGATCAGGGCGCGCTGGTGAAAAAAAATCAGCAGGTCGATACCCGCAGTCCGCTGTACGGCGAACTGCAGAACAGAGTCCTCGCGGCGCTCAACCGCAGTTCACTGTTCTTCGCCGCCGCACTGCCTAAAACCCTCTCCAGCCCGCTGTTTAACCGCTATCAGCAGAGTGAGACCTACGGTTTTCACGTTGACGGCGCGGTGCGCAGTCAGGCCCAGGGCGGCTGGATGCGTACCGACCTTTCTGCCACCCTGTTCCTCAGCGCGCCTGAGAGTTATGAAGGCGGTGAGCTGGTGGTAAACGACACCTATGGTCAGCATACGGTCAAGCTGCCGGCGGGCGACCTGGTACTCTACCCGTCAAGCAGCCTGCACTGCGTGACGCCAGTGACCCAGGGCGTGCGCGTGGCTTCTTTCCTGTGGGTCCAGTCGATGATCCGCGATGACAAACGCCGCAGCATGCTGTTCGAGTTGGATCGGAATATTCAGACTCTGAAGAGCCGCCACGGCGAGAGTGACGAGGTGCTATCGCTACTTAATCTGTACCATAACCTGCTGCGGGACTGGTCGGAAATCTGAGCCCTTGCCAGACTCATTTTTGCCCCCATCTTCACTCTACCCGGCATACTCAAGTTGCCTGCACGTTGGCTTCGTGACTCTACTTCCCAATAAGCCTCACCCATACGAGCCGCCGCAGAGCAGCGTTCAAATCTGTTCCGGACAGATTGGCCGCTCATCCCAGCCATTTAGCAAAGTAAGCGCCCGGAGGGCTCGGCGGCGTCGCCTTTCTGCAACTCGCATAAGTCAGGGTATATAATGACAGTAACAACAGTGAGGAGGTGCATCATGGCATCAGGTTGGGCAAATGATGGCGCAGTTCAGGATCAGATCGACAGCACCGTTGACGATGCGGTCGCACGGGCGAGAAACGCCCTACCCAGCGGAGAGAGCCACAAATTTTGTGATGAATGCGGAGAGCCGATTCCCGAAGCCCGAAGAAAGGCGATCCCGGGGGTCAGATACTGCGTGAGGTGCCAACAGGAGAAAGATTTACATAACAATACATTTTCAGGATATAATCGCCGTGGCTCCAAGGACAGCCAGCTACGCTGACCTTCCTTTACCTTTCATTACCACAGAAAGCATTATCTTTTCGCGCACGTTTTTCGGCCAAAAAAGTGGCAAAATGTGCCCTGAATACGTTCTGCACCCCGCTGGAGTCTCTTCGGCCATCCCACCACGAAATAATTTATTAATATTCAATAAATTAATAATCATTCAAAAAAATCGATGAAGACTGTTAATTTCCTTCGATTTTATCTCTCGCAAAAAAGCGTGATACTTATCACATCGACGGAACATCGTCCTCTTAACAAAATAACCTGCGAGAGATTAACTATGAAAACCATTAAATATGCTGCCGCTGCTATTGCCCTTACTACTCTGTCCTTTGGCGCTTTCGCCGCTCAGCCGGTTAGCCCGTCTCAGGCTGAAAGCATGAACAAAATTGGCGTGGTCTCTGCTGAAGGCGCAACGACTCTGGATGGTCTGGAAGCCAAACTGGCTGAAAAAGCGCAAGCCGCTGGTGCGACTGGTTACAGCATCACTTCCGCCAACACCAACAACAAAATTAGCGGTACCGCGGTTATCTATAAATAACCGCTGCACGACCTGTATTAACCCTGAACGACCCTTTAATACCCTTGTTTTGCCCGTCCGTGCCACCGGACGGGCTTTTTTTTTATACGTCACTGTCTGACGTGAGCTTTTTTCAGGGGATACGGGTGGCTACCAGTGTTCAGCAACCCGGCTTAGCCCCTGCTCCAGGGTCGCAACCTCACCGGTCGCCACCAGGCAGCAGGCCAGCTGAATTCTCAGCGAGGTCGGCAGCGGTTCACTCCCCGCTACGCAGCGCTCAATCCAGCGGGCGGTGACCTGAGGATCTTTTGACTCCGGCAGTACAACCCCCTCCTCCGGCAACTCGCTCTGGCGTTCATGCACTACCCGCGTCCCTGAAGCGTCAATCAGGCTAATTTGCGGGCATCGCTGCGGATTGGCATACACTTCACCTTCCGTCCCGTGCATTAACAGCGCCCGTCCGCCGATCTCGACAAAGAATTTTGCAACCTTGCCCACATATTCCGGGTGAGAAACGCTCGATAAACGTAGCGCCGCATCTTCAGCAAATGGCGTCGCCAGCTTTGCCAGTGTATGTGCGCTGTTGCGTACGCCCATACGCCAGCGCAGGGCAAGCTGTTTTTCCAGCGGCGGACAGAGTACGCCAACCGGAATATACACCGGCTCGTGGCCGTCGAGCCGCGCCTGAGCCTGGCCCGCATGTCGGGTGGCGGGGATCCCCATCAGCTCAAAAATCGTTTCCGTCAGCACCCGGGTCGGATCGTGACTGACACCATGCACCACCACCGGAAAACCGAGCTTATGCAGCAAAACGGCCAGCAGAGGGGTCAAATTAGCCTGCTTACGCGCGCCGTTATAGCTGGGGATCACAATCGGCATTGGTCTGGCGACAGGCGGCGTCAGACGCAGAGTCTTCTGCTGCATGGCTTCATAGAAACCTTTCATTTCCGCTTCGCCTTCGCCCTTAATACGCAGGGCAATTAAAATCCCGCCCAGCTCCAGCTCAGCCACCTCGCCGTCAAGCATCCGCGAGTAAAGCGCGCGGGCAGTATCCACATCCAGGTCACGCGCGTGATTTTTCCCGCGCCCGACTTCTTTAATGATCTTGCTGTAGTCCATCGAAGACTCCTGTTAGCTGCTCACATCGTCGACATTACACCGTTAACGCCGTTTACGACGCGCCTGTTTTACTTTCGTTTTGACGATAACCTCAGGAACGGCAGGCTGTTCTATTGGAAAAACGGGCAATGCATTCAGTAGACGCTTACCATAATTTTTGGTCAACAAACGCTTATCATAAATCACCACTTCGCCCCAGCAGCTGTGGCTGCGAATCAGGCGTCCGACCTGCTGAATCAGGTTAAAGGAGGCGCTTGGCAGACTCTGCACTTCAAACGGATAGCGATTCAGGCTCTTGAGCCATTCGCCTTCGGTAATCACCACCGGACTGTCGATTGGCGGGAAGGCGATTTTATGAATATGTACCTGGCTGAGCAGCTCACCTTTGAGATCCAGCCCTTCGGCAAAGGATTGTAGCCCCACCAGTACGCTACGCTCCCCTCCTTCGACGCGCTTGCGGTGCAGTTCCACCAGCCGGTAACGCGGCTTATCGCCCTGTACCAGCAATAGCAGTCGCAGATCGGGAACATGGTCCAGGAAACGCTGCATCGCCCGCCCGCTGGCGAACAGCACCAGCATCCCGAGGTGCTTTTTACTTTCAACCTGCTCGCGGAAATAAGCCGCCATTTCAGCAATATGCTGCTCTTCGTTATCGATTAGCGGTTCATAGTGCATCTGCGGAATAACGATTTTGCCCTGCTCAACATGGTTAAAGGGGGAATCCAGCGCCACGAAACGATCGCCGGCCTTTTCTTTCAACCCGCTCATCTCCTGCAGGCGTGAAAAGCTGTTCAATGATCGCAGGGTGGCGGAGGTGACGACAATATGCGGCACGCTGCGCCACAGCAGCCTTTCCAGCTGGTCGCTGACGCGAATGCCGACGCAGTGAAACCAGATATGCGTTTGACCGTCGCGCATATCGCGCGTCACCCATTTGGTGACCGGCGCGCCGGATGACTGCGCCAGCGATGCCAGCCGCCACAGCTTGCTCTGGCTTTCAAACATCCCCAGCGCACGGTTCATTTGCAGCAGAACCCGATGCAGACGTACCACGTCGTGGCTACCGGTTTTTTCCCCGAGGTCGTTAAGAAAGAGCTCCGCCAGCCCGCGCAGCATCTCGGTCAGTTTCGCCAGACGCTGGCAGATATCCATCACCTCCTGCGGCAACTCGCCCATCGGGAAACGATGCTCGGCTTCCTGGCCGGCCGGCATATAGAGATTAAGGATAGCGTTCAGCGAGGCGATCAGCTCATACAGCTCCTCACAGTGGCCACTCAGGCGCTCGGGATTGGCCAGCGGCGGCGTGGTTTTCGGCCGAAATTGCTCCATACAGGTCGCCACCAGCTTACTGAACAGATCCAGCTGTAGCCGGTACCATGGGGCGGTCATTTCCGCGCTCATTTCCAGCGCATCGCGGGCCACGTCCGGCAGATGATGGCCTTCATCGAGCACCAGCAGCAGATTTTTCGGCTCGGGCAACACGGCTTCGCTCTCCATCGCCGCCATCACCAGCGCATGGTTCGCCACCACCACTTCCGCCTCCTGAATTTCTCGCCGGGCAACGAAGAACGGACATTCGCGATAGTAGTGGCAGTTGCGGTTGAGGCAGCTGGCTTTGTCGGTGCTCAGGCGGCTCCAGAGCGCATCATCGACAGGTTTATCGGTGTGATCGCGCAGACCGTCCCAGCGGTAGCTGTCGAGGTCGGTTTTCAGCGTCGCGCACAGCTTCTGTTCAGCCTGATTATTCGGCGTGAGATCGTCATCGAGAAACGCCAGCAGATCCTGCTGCGTCGGTTCGGTGCTGGCCAGCGCCGTAAGGTTGCGTGGGCAAACGTAGCGCCCGCGGCCAAACGCGGCGGTAAAACGCAGATCGGGAATAATTTTGCGCAGCAGCGGCAGATCCTTGCTGTAGATCTGATCCTGTAGCGCAACGTTGGCGGTGCTCACCACCAGGGTTTTCTGCTGCTCACGGGCGATGGCGATGCCGGGAATCAGGTATGACAGCGTCTTCCCGACGCCGGTGGGCGCCTCAATGGCCAGGTGTCGGCCTTCTTCCCCGGCAAGCGTTTTTGCCACATCGGCAATCATCTGCCGCTGTGGCGGACGGGGAATGAAATCCGGAATCTGTTCCTGAAGCGCCTTATACCAGGCGGCGATTTGCGCTTTTAGCGCAGCGGTCAAAGCCATGAGAAAACCTGAATACTGTATAAACAGCCACTATTGTGACACTTTTTGCCTGGCAGGAGGAATTACTTTCTGAGCAATGTGGAATGATGCTCGGGATTTATCAATGTACCGGCCGGGAATCACAGGGCACGCGAGGGAAGAAGCCGGAGACAGCATGCTTGCTGCTTCCGGGTATCATTGCGTCATCCGGGCAAAACGTCTTGCCCGGATGACGCATATATGGCGGGAGGCGGTTACTCAGCGGCCGCAGGTTTACGCGGACGACGGCGGCGCTGTTGCTCGCCGGCCGGTTTCGCCTCGCCGATACGGCGTGAAGGCTTTGCCCCGGCTTTCGGCGCTTCGCCGTCGTTACGCCGCGGCGCCGACTGCTGGCTGCGCCCCTGCCCCTGGGCGTTACGTCCTTGTCCCTGACCGCTGCGGCCCTGGCTCTGGCCGCGACCGCCGCCACCGCTACGCTGCTGACGACCGTTTTGAATCGGCTCCGCTCTGATAGACGGATCCGGCGCATAGCCATCGACGGCGATGCGTGGAATCTCTTTTTTCAGCAGACGTTCGATATCATGCAGCAGTTTATGCTCGTCCACGCAGACCAGCGACAGCGCTTCACCGGTGGCGGCTGCGCGACCGGTACGGCCGATCCGGTGAACGTAATCTTCCGGTACGTTAGGCAGCTCGTAGTTGACGACGTGCGGCAGTTCTTCGATATCCAGACCACGCGCGGCGATATCCGTCGCCACCAGCACGCGAATACCACCGGATTTAAAGTCGGCTAATGCCCGGGTACGCGCCCCCTGGCTCTTGTTGCCATGGATAGCCGCGCTGCGGATGCCGTCTTTATTCAGCTGCTCGGCCAGGTGGTTGGCGCCATGTTTGGTGCGGGTAAAGACCAGCACCTGCTGCCAGTTACCTTCACCGATCATCTGCGACAGCAGTTCCCGCTTACGTTTCTTATCAACGAAATGGACGTGTTGCGTCACCTGCTCGGAAGCGGTATTGCGGCGAGCCACTTCGATTTCCAGCGGGTTATGCAGCAGCTTTTCCGCCAGCGCTTTAATGTCGTCGGAGAAGGTCGCGGAGAACAGCAGGTTCTGGCGCTTCGCCGGAAGCTTCGCCAGCACGCGGCGAATATCATGAATAAAGCCCATATCCAGCATGCGGTCGGCTTCATCAAGCACCAGGATTTCAACCTTGTCCAGGCTGACGGCATTCTGATGTTCAAGATCCAGCAGGCGCCCAGGGGTGGCCACCAGAACATCGACGCCGCTGCGCAGCTTCATCATCTGCGGGTTAATGCTCACCCCGCCGAAGACCACCAGCGAGCGAATATTCAGGTATTTGCTGTAATCGCGAACGTTTTCGCCGATTTGTGCCGCCAGTTCACGCGTTGGCGTGAGTATCAGCGCGCGCACCGGACGACGGCCTTTAGCATGCGGCTCTTTCTGAATCAGATGCTGCAGGAGCGGCAGGGTAAAGCCTGCCGTTTTGCCGGTGCCGGTCTGGGCGCTGGCCATCAGATCGCGTCCCTGCAACACCGCAGGGATAGCCTGCTGCTGAATTGGGGTTGGCTCAAGGTAACCCTGCTCGGCGACAGCGCGCAGGATATCAGGGTTCAGGCCAAGGGAATCAAAAGACATAACAACTCCAAACCACCCCGGCCCGTGACAGGCGTAGTTTTCGGGGAGATTATTGCGAATAGAGATGGCAAAAACCACAATGCCATGAAGTGGCGCAGTCTAGCAGATTTTGTGACGCAGCGCATAAATATCCCCTCAGGGCCGCTGCGCCGGCTAATCCTCGTCACGCGCCGCTTGCAAAGAGTGATGCGAAATACGCAAAAGAGAGTATCCACTATTCTGGACAGTGACGCGAATTGGTCATACTCTTAATCAATCGATTGATTAATTTTTATCGTGCGATGACGACGACTCCTGTGACAACCAAAGGCGAACAAGCCAAAAGCCAGCTCATTGCCGCAGCCATCGCCCAGTTCGGCGAATACGGCCTGCACGCCACCACCCGCGATATTGCCGCGCAGGCCGGGCAAAATATCGCGGCGATCCCCTACTATTTTGGTTCCAAGGACGATCTCTATCTCGCCTGCGCCCAGTGGATTGCCGATTTTATCAGCCATAATTTTCGTCCGCATGCCGAAGCGGCGGAAACGCTGCTGGCGACAGCTTCGCCGGATAAGGCGGCGATTCGGGTTCTGATTCTGCGCGCCTGTCAGAATATGATTTTGCTGCTGACCCAGGATGACACGGTCAATTTGAGCAAATTCATCTCCCGCGAGCAGCTTTCTCCTACCCCGGCCTACCAGCTCATCCACGGGCAGGTGATTGCGCCGCTCCATCGCTACCTGACCCGCTTAATCGGCGCCTTTACCGGCCTCGATGCCGATGACACGGCAATGATTCTGCACACCCACGCGCTGCTGGGAGAGATTCTGGCCTTCCGCCTTGGGCGGGAAACCATTTTGCTGCGCACCGGATGGACGCAGTTCGACGAAGAAAAAACTGAGCAAATTTATCAGGTTATCGCCTGCCATATTGATTTCGTTCTGCAAGGGTTATTGCAAAGGAGCCAGGGATCATGAAAAAACCCGTCATCATCGTTTTGTTCATACTGCTGCTGATTGCCGCATTCGGCGGCGGCTGGTGGTGGTATCAAAGCAGCCAGCAAAGGGAGCTGACTCTGTATGGCAACGTCGATATTCGTACCGTGAACATGAGCTTCCGCGTCGGCGGACGACTGGCATCGCTGAACGTTGATGAGGGCGATAAGATTCAGGCCGGGCAAATACTCGGCCAGCTGGATCGCGCCCCGTATGAGAACGCCTTACAGCAGGCTCAGGCGAATGTCTCCACCGCTCAGGCGCAGTATGATCTGATGATGGCTGGCTACCGGGCAGAAGAGATAGCCCAGGCTGCCGCCGCCGTCAAACAGGCGCAGGCCGCGTACGATTACGCGCAGAACTTTTACCAGCGCCAGCTGGGGCTGCGTCAGAACAGCGCCATCTCGGTGAACGATTTGGAAAACGCGCGCTCCTCCCGCGACCAGGCTCAGGCGACGCTAAAGTCCGCGCAGGACAAGCTGCGCCAGTATCGCGCCGGCAACCGGCCGCAGGAAATCGCCCAGGCCAAAGCCAGCCTTGAACAGGCGCAGGCGGCCCTGGCGCAGGCTAAACTCGACCTGCACGATACCACGCTTATCGCCCCTTCCGACGGCACGCTGATGACCCGCGCCGTCGAACCGGGTAGCATGCTCAGCGCCGGCGGCACGGTCATGACGCTGTCGCTGACTCACCCGGTATGGGTCCGGGCCTACATTGATGAAAAAAATCTCGGCCAGGCGGTGCCCGGACGAGAAGTGCTGCTCTATACCGATAGTCGCCCGAATCAGCCCTGGCACGGCAAGATTGGCTTTGTGTCGCCAGTCGCCGAATTTACGCCGAAGACCGTTGAGACGCCAGATTTACGTACTGACCTCGTCTATCGCCTGCGTATTGTCGTCACCGATGCGGATGATTCGCTGCGCCAGGGAATGCCGGTGACCGTCACCTTCAGCAGCGGGAACGGACATGAGTGAGGACGTTATCACGCTCAGCGGGCTAACCCGCCGCTTCGCCGGCATGGATCGGCCCGCCGTTGCGCCGCTCAACTGCACTATCCGCGCCGGCTATGTTACTGGTCTGGTCGGCCCTGACGGCGCCGGGAAAACCACCTTGATGCGCATGCTCGCCGGGCTACTGAAGGCCGATGACGGCACCGCCAGGGTGATCGGTTTCGACCCGATTGCCGACGATAGCGCGCTGCACGCGGTGCTCGGCTATATGCCGCAAAAATTCGGCCTGTACGAAGACCTGACGGTCATGGAAAACCTCTCGCTGTATGCCGACCTGCGCAGCGTTACCGGCGAAACGCGCAGGAACACCTTCGCTCGCCTGCTGGAATTTACCTCCCTCGGCCCCTTTACCGATCGCCTGGCGGGGAAACTTTCCGGCGGGATGAAGCAGAAACTGGGGCTCGCCTGCACCCTGGTGGGTGAGCCAAAAGTCCTGCTGCTTGATGAGCCAGGGGTCGGGGTTGACCCTATCTCCCGCCGTGAACTGTGGCAAATGGTGCATGAACTGGCCGGTGACGGGATGCTGATCCTCTGGAGCACCTCCTACCTTGATGAAGCAGAACAGTGCCGCGACGTCCTGCTGATGAATGAAGGCCAGCTGCTTTATCAGGGCGAGCCGAAAGCGTTGACCCAAACCATGGCCGGTCGCAGTTTCCTCGTCTCCAGCCGCGAGGAAAATAACCGTCGCCTCCTGCAACGAGCGCTGAAGCTGCCGCAGATCAGCGATGGCGTCATTCAGGGGAAATCGGTACGCCTGATCCTGAAAAAAGAGGCCACCGTTGAAGAGGTGCAGCGCAACGCTAGCATGCCGACGCTGGAGATTGCCGAAACCGCACCGCGCTTTGAAGATGCATTCATCGATCTGCTGGGCGGCGCCGCGACCGCGGAATCGCCGCTGGGCGAAATTATCCATCGCGTAGAGGGCACGGCCGATGAGACGGTGATTGAAGCGCAGAGCCTGACCAAAAAATTCGGCGACTTCGCCGCTACCGACCACGTAGATTTTCGCGTCAAACGTGGGGAGATTTTCGGCCTGCTTGGCCCCAACGGCGCCGGCAAATCCACGACCTTTAAAATGATGTGCGGCCTGCTGGTGCCGACCTCCGGCAAGGCGCTGGTTCTGGGAATGGATCTGAAAGTCAGTTCCGGGAAAGCGCGCCAGCATCTCGGCTATATGGCGCAGAAGTTTTCGCTGTACGGTAACCTGACCGTTGAGCAAAACCTGCGCTTCTTCTCGGGCGTTTATGGCCTGCGTGGTCGGGTCCAGAACGAGAAAATCGCCCGGATGAGCGACGCTTTTGGTCTGAAAAGCATCGCCAGCCATGCGGCCGATGAGCTACCGCTGGGGTATAAGCAGCGTCTGGCGCTGGCCTGCTCGCTGATGCATGAACCCGATATTCTGTTTCTCGATGAGCCGACGTCAGGCGTCGACCCCATTACCCGCCGCGAGTTCTGGCTGCATATTAATAGCATGGTGGATAAAGGGGTGACGGTGATGGTGACGACCCACTTTATGGATGAAGCCGAATATTGCGATCGTATTGGTCTGGTGTATCACGGCAAGCTGATCGCCAGCGGCACGCCGGATGCGCTAAAAGCGCTGGCGGCAAATGATCAACAGCCCGATCCCACGATGGAGCAGGCCTTTATCACCCTGATCCACGACTGGGATAAGGAGAATGCCGGTGAGCGCTAAAATCCTCTCATGGCGACGCGTGCGCGCCCTGTGCGTCAAAGAGACGCGGCAGATCGTCCGTGACCCCAGCAGCTGGCTGATTGCGGTGGTCATTCCGCTTCTGCTGCTGTTTATCTTCGGCTACGGGATCAATCTCGACTCCAGCAAGCTCAAAGTCGGCGTACTGCTGGAGCAACAAAGCGAAGAGGCGCTGGATTTCGTCCACGCCATGACCGGCTCACCCTATATTGACGCCACGGTCAGCGACAATCGCCAGCAGTTGATTGAGATGATGCAGGCCGGGCGTATTCGTGGGCTGGTGGTCATCCCGGTGGACTTCGATCAGAAGATGGCGCGCCCCGGCGATAATGCTCCCATCCAGCTGATTACCGACGGCAGCGAACCCAATACCGCCAACTTTGCCCAGGGCTACGTGGAGGGCATCTGGCAAATCTGGCAGCAGCAGCGCGCGGAAGATCGCGGGGAAACCTTCGAACCGCTGATTGATGTACAGATGCGCTACTGGTTTAACCCCGCGGCCATCAGCCAGCACTTTATTATTCCCGGCGCCATTACCATCATTATGACGGTGGTCGGCGCGATTCTGACCTCGCTGGTGGTGGCCCGCGAATGGGAGCGCGGGACCATGGAGGCGCTGCTGTCGACGGAAATCACCCGCGCGGAGCTGCTGCTGTGTAAGCTGATTCCCTACTATTTCCTCGGCATGCTGGCGATGCTGCTGTGCATGCTGGTGGCGGTGTTCATCCTCGGCGTGCCGTTTCGCGGTTCGCTGGTGATTCTGTTCTTGATAACCAGCCTGTTTTTGCTCAGCACCCTCGGGATGGGGCTGCTCATTTCGACCATCACCCGCAACCAGTTTAACGCCGCGCAGGTCGCTCTGAACGCCGCCTTTCTGCCCTCAATTATGCTCTCCGGGTTTATTTTCCAGATTGACAGTATGCCGGCGGTGATCCGTGCGGTGACCTACATCATCCCGGCGCGCTATTTCGTCAGCACGCTGCAAAGCCTGTTTCTCGCCGGTAATATTCCACTGGTGCTGCTGGTGAACACGCTGTTTTTAATCGCCTCGGCGGTGATGTTTATCGGCCTGACCTGGCTGAAAACCAAACGGCGTCTGGATTAATTCCCCTGCGCGCTTTCCCCGGGTTGCGGCGTGAACGCCTTGCCCGGGCTACCAGGGCGCAGTTTCGGTAATGATGTTGGTCGGGTAAGCGCAGCGCCACCCGACATGAGGAAAGTACTATGTTTCATCGCTTATGGACCTTGATTCGTAAAGAGCTGCAATCGCTGCTGCGCGAACCGCAAACGCGCGCCATTTTGATTATGCCGGTTCTGATTCAGGTGCTGCTGTTTCCCTTCGCCGCAACGCTGGAAGTGACCAACGCCACCATCGCCATCTACAACGAAGACAACGGCCGTCACGCGGTAGAACTGACCCAGCGTTTTGCCCGGGCTAAGGCCTTCACCCATGTGATGCTCCTCAAGAGCCCGCAGGAGATCCGCCCGACGATTGATGAGCAAAAAGCGCTGTTGCTCATCCGCTTCCCGGCGGACTTCTCGCGCAATCTCGACACCAACCAGCCCGCACCGCTCCAGCTCTTACTGGACGGACGCAACTCGAACAGCGCGCAAATCGCCGCCAACTATCTCCAGCAGATCGTCAAAAACTATCAGCAGGAGCTGCTGGAAGGGAAAGCGAAGCCGAACAACAGCGAGCTGATCGTGCGCAACTGGTATAACCCGAATCTCGATTACAAATGGTTTGTGGTCCCGTCGCTGATCGCAATGATCACCACCATCGGGGTGATGATCGTCACGTCTCTCTCGGTGGCCCGCGAGCGGGAGCAAGGCACGCTCGATCAGCTACTGGTTTCGCCGCTGGCCACCTGGCAAATTTTCGTCGGCAAAGCGGTCCCGGCGCTGATTGTCGCCACGCTGCAGGCGAGCATCGTGCTGGCTATCGGCATCTGGGCGTATCAAATCCCCTTCGCCGGTTCGCTGCTGCTGTTTTACTTTACGATGGTCATTTACGGTTTGTCGCTGGTGGGATTCGGTCTGCTGATTTCGTCTTTGTGCTCAACCCAGCAGCAGGCCTTCATCGGCGTTTTCGTCTTTATGATGCCGGCGATCCTGCTCTCCGGCTACGTCTCGCCGGTTGAGAATATGCCGCAGTGGCTGCAGGACGTGACATGGATAAACCCGATTCGTCACTTTACTGACATCACCAAGCAGATTTATTTGAAGGATGCGAGTCTGGAGATTGTTTGGGGAAGTTTGTGGCCGCTACTGGTCATAGCGGCCACGACGGGTTCAGCGGCGTATGCGATGTTCCGCAGAAAGATCGCCTAATCGCCGCTATCGTTCAAATCTGCTGCCGGCGGATTTGAACGGCCCCGTTCGCACAGCTATCTGTGCTTCTGGGGATTGGCAGCGTTACCGCCTTGCTGCAGCCCGAACGCTCGGTGCTTATCTTTCGCCAGCAAGGAGACCACGGCCGGGCCTGCCAGAATCGCCACCCCGGCGACAGCCAGCAGCAGATTATTGTGCAGCACACGCGACAGCAACCACAGCACGATAACCGCTACGCCAAAGTACCAGGTGGTGGTGAGTTCCTCAAGGAAGTCACCGACATCGCGCCAGCGTGCTTCGTGGTGACGCTGTAAAAACAGCATCGACAGTAACGTGACGCCGTACAGTACGCACAGCCCTAATCCGACGCGAACCAGCGCGCCACTCATCCAACCCATCACCAGTACTGCCACGACCAGTAGATGCAACATAATCTGCCAGCAACTGAGGCCAGTTGCGACGCGTACACGTTGTTGCCACTTCATGGCTTCTCTCCTGAAGGATCTTTATCTGTAACTCAGAGTACCGCACTTTACGGAAAATTCCGGAACACCGCATCTTTTTGTGACACCTACTACACTATTTCATTCAGGAAAGTGACATTGACCGGGGAAATATGGCTGAGCAAACGTGCAGATTTTCGTTAAACGTGCTGACAATTAACATCCATAAAGGCTTTACTACGTTTAATCGACGCTTCATGTTGCCGGCACTGCGCGACGCCATCCGCAGCGTCAGCGCCGACATCGTCTGTCTGCAGGAGGTTACCGGGGCGCATGAGATTCATTCGCTACAGATCGAAAACTGGCCGGACCGCAGCCATTATGAGTTTCTTGCCGATACCCTATGGAGCGAATACGCCTACGGACGCAACGCGGTCTACCCCGAAGGCCATCACGGTAATGCCGTGCTCTCCCGCTTTCCTATTGAATATAATGAAAATATTGATATCTCCGTTGGCAACAGCGAAAAGCGCGGTCTGCTCTACTGCCGAATCGTTCCGCCGCAAAGCGCGGCGCTACACCTGATTTGTGTGCACCTCGGCCTGAGTGCGCGGCAACGATCGGCCCAGCTGGCAATGCTCGCCAGGCGGGTCAACGACCTGCCCGCCCGGCAGCCGGTGGTGGTGGCCGGCGATTTTAACGACTGGCGCCAGCAGGCTAACCGGGTGCTAAAGTCGCAGGCCGGGCTGGAAGAGATCTTTACCCGCGCCCATGGCCGCCCGGCGAGAACCTTCCCGGCGCGTCTTCCGCTCCTGCGCCTTGACCGGATCTACGTGAAAAATGCCCATGCCAGCCACCCGACGGCGTTGCCACTTCGGCCCTGGCGTCACCTCTCTGATCATGCCCCGCTGAGCGTGGAGATTCATCTATGAAATGCAGCTGGCAGGAAGGAAACCGCATCCAGCTCCTGGAGAACGGCGATAACTACTATCCGGCACTGTTTGCCGCCATCGCCCGCGCGCAGCGCAAAGTGATCCTCGAAACGTTTATCTGGTTTGAAGATGACGTGGGCTGGCAGCTGCACGCCGTGCTATTAAAAGCCGCACGCCGCGGGATACGGGTCGAAGTACTGCTCGACGGCTACGGTTCTCCCGACCTGAGTGAGCGTTTCGTCAATGAGCTGAGTGCCGCCGGCGTGATTTTTCGCTACTACGATCCGCGCCCGCGCCTGTTCGGCATGCGCACCAATCTGTTCCGCCGCATGCACCGCAAAATCGTGGTGATCGATGAGACGACGGCCTTCGTCGGGGGCATCAATTACTCCGCCGAGCACATGACCGACTACGGCCCGGAGGCAAAGCAGGATTATGCCGTTCAGGTGGAGGGACCGGTGGTGCAGGATATCCTGCAATTTGAGCTGGAAAATCTCCCGGCCAGCGAAGAGACGCGCCGCTGGTGGCTCCGGCGTCGACACCAGCCGGCGATCAACCGCAGCCCCGGAGAAGCGCAGGCGCTGTTTGTCTGGCGGGATAATCAAGAACATCGCGATGATATTGAACGCCATTATCTCAAGATGCTGGCTAACGCCCGCCGGGAAGTGATCATTGCCAACGCCTACTTTTTCCCCGGCTACCGGCTGCTGCATGCGATGCGTAACGCCGCCCGCCGCGGCGTGCGGGTTAAGCTGATCGTGCAGGGCGAGCCGGATATCCCAATCGTTAAAGTCGGCGCCCGCCTGCTGTATCGCTATCTGGTCAACGGGGGCGTACAGATATTTGAGTATCGCCGCCGGCCGCTGCACGGCAAAGTTGCCCTCGCCGACGACCATTGGGCCACCGTCGGCTCGAGCAATCTCGACCCGCTGAGCCTCTCATTAAATCTGGAAGCTAACCTGATTATCCACGATCGTCAGTTTAACCAGACCTTGCGCGATAACCTCAACGGACTGATCGCCGAGGACTGCATGCAAGTGGACAAGTCGATGTTGCCAAAGCGCAGCTGGTGGAATGTGGGTACCAGCGTACTGGCCTTCCACTTTCTGCGCCACTTCCCGGCGTGGATAGGCTGGCTGCCTGCCCACACGCCGCATCTGGCGCGGGTCCGACCGCCGGTGCAGCCAGAAATTGAAACCCAGGATCGGCTGGATGCGACCAATCAGGAGGTAAAACCCTGATGGCAAAATCACACCCTCGCAGGCGGATGGCGAAAAAGATCTTTACCGTCATTTTCTTCCTCGCCGTGATGGCCCTGCTGGTGGTTTATGCGCAAAAAGTAGATTGGCCGGCGGTCTGGAAGGTGATTCGTCACTACGATCGCACCGCCCTGCTCGGCGCGGTGGGGCTGACGATAGCGAGCTACCTGATTTATGGCTGCTACGATCTGCTGGGGCGCGCCTGGTGCGGACATAAACTGGCTAAACGGCAGGTGATGCTGGTGTCGTTTATCTGCTACGCCTTTAATCTGACCCTCAGTACCTGGGTCGGCGGTATCGGTATGCGCTACCGCCTCTATTCGCGTCTCGGTTTGAGCGGCGGGACCATTACGCGCATTTTCTCCTTGAGCATCACCACCAACTGGCTGGGCTTTATTCTGCTGGGCGGCGTGATTTTCAGTGCCAATCTGGTGGCGTTACCGGCGCACTGGTATATCAGCCAGGACACACTGCGGCTCATCGGGGGCGGACTGCTGGCGATGTCCGCAGTTTATCTGTGGGCCTGCGCCTTCGCCCGTCGGCGCCATCTGACGATTAAAGGCCAACGGCTGGTGCTGCCGTCATGGCGGTTCGCTCTGCTGCAGATGGCGCTTTCGGTGGCAAACTGGATGGTGATGGGCGCGATTATCTGGCTGCTGATGGCGCAGCAGGTCGATTATTTCCTCGTACTGGGCGTGCTGCTGGTCAGCAGTATTGCCGGCGTCATTGTGCATATTCCTGCCGGGATCGGCGTGCTGGAAGCCGTTTTTATCGCCATGCTTTCCGCCGAGTCGATTAGCCGCGGGGCGATTATTGCCGCCCTGCTGGCCTGGCGCGCGCTGTATTACTTTTTGCCGCTGCTTATCGCTACCGTCGGCTATCTGCTGCTGGAGAGTCGGGCGAAAACATTACGCGAAAAGAATCAGCGTAAGCTGGCGGACGGATAAGAGAGAGGGCCGGGATAATCCGCGCTCCCCGGGCCAGGCGCGGCCCGGGGAGCAAAGGCGTTAACGGCGGTTGCCGAAAATACGCAGCAGCATCAGGAACAGGTTGATAAAGTCCAGATACAGCGTCAGCGCGCCGAGAATGGAGTACTTACGCAGCGTGGAGGTGTCTCGCGTATCGATCTGCTCGCCGATGTTTTTCAGTTTCTGCGTGTCATAAGCGGTCAGGCCGACAAACACGATCACCCCGATATAGGTAATCGCCCACATCAGCGCTTCACTCTTCAGCCAGAAGTTGACCAGCGAAGCCAGGACAATACCAATTAAGGCCATAAACAGCATGTTGCCGAAACCGCTGAGATCGCGCTTCGTGGTATAGCCATAGAGGCTCATTATCCCAAACATCCCGCCGCTGACCACAAAGGTGCTGGCAATCGACGAATAGGTATAGACAAGGAAGATACTGGATAGCGTCAGTCCGGTCAGCGCCGAATAGAGCATAAACAGCGTGGTCGCCATCCCTGCGCTCAGGCGCTGCACCATCCCGGAAAGCACGAATACCAGCGCCAGCTGGGCGATAATCAAACCAAAAAAGGTTATTTTGCTGGAAAAGACAAACATCATGACCGCCGGCGTATTGGCGGCAAACCATGCAATGAATGCCGTCAACAGCAGCCCGACCGTCATCCAGCCGTAAACCTGGGCCATATAGGTTTGCAGGCCGCTGCGCGCCTGAATAATGGAATCTGAACGAGGGAATCTGTCCATGACTGTCTCCTGATTAACACGTTTTCTCTTAGTAAGCGTACCACACTACCAGCGCTCTGCCGCCTGGCGATCGCTATCGCGTGCATCCACCCAGCGTTCGCCTTCCGGTGTCGCTTCCCGCTTCCAGAACGGCGCGCGGGTTTTCAGGTAATCCATAATGAACTCTCCGGCGGCAAAAGCGCTGCTGCGGTGCGCGCTGGTCACGCCAACGAACACAATCTCTTCGCCTGGCCACATTTCGCCGATGCGGTGAATCACCGTCACCCGGCCGAGCGGCCAACGTTCGCGCGCCAGCTCAACGATTTCCGCCAGCGATTTTTCCGTCATTCCCGGGTAGTGTTCGAGCGTCAGCGCCTTAACGCTGTCCCCGAGATTGTGATTACGTACTTTTCCGGTAAAAGTGACCACCGCGCCGTCTTCATCGCGTTCGGCCAGCCACGGATATTCGTCGCCGACGCAAAAACGATCGTGGCTGACGATAATGCGAGTCTGCGTCATTTAACCTCCCGTAACCGGCGGAAAGAACGCCACTTCGTCGCCGGCCACCAGCGGATGGTCAAAGGGGGCCAGCGTCTGGTTTACCGCCGCCAGCAGTTTGCCCTCTTCCAGCGCCAGCGCCCAACGTTCGCTGCGACCGGCAAGCTGACGCCGTACGGTTTCGACCGTCGACAGCGCATCGACCTCAAGGGTCAGGGATTCAGTGCCAACCAGTTCACGCACCTGGGCAAAAAACAGAACCTTAATCATGAGTCTCGTCCGCCTTGAAATCCCCGGATTTGCCGCCGCTTTTCGCCAGCAGACGCACCGGGCCAATCACCATATCTTTTTGCACCGCTTTGCACATATCGTAAATCGTCAGCGCCGCCACGGAAGCAGCGGTCAGCGCTTCCATCTCCACGCCGGTTTTGCCGGTCAGACGGCACAGCGATTCGATGCGTACCCGGTTGTGTTCCGGCTGGGCCTGCAAATTGACCTCGACTTTACTCAGCATCAGCGGGTGACACAGCGGGATCAGCTCCCAGGTGCGTTTTGCCGCCTGGATACCGGCAATGCGGGCGGTGGCGAAGACATCGCCTTTATGGTGGCTGCCGTCGATGATCATCGCCAGCGTCTCCGGCCGCATTTCAACATAGGCTTCAGCCCGGGCTTCGCGTACCGTCTCGGCCTTGGCAGAAACATCGACCATGTGCGCCTCGCCGGCGGCGTTAATATGGGTGAGTTGTGACATCGCTTATTTCTTAAGATGAGAGATAAAGTTACATGGGCGCGTACGGGCATCCAGCTGCGGAGCAATGATATTTTCCCACGCGGTGCGACAGGCTTTGGTTGAGCCCGGCATGGCAAAAATCAGCGTGCGATTCGCCATGCCGGCAATGGCCCGGGACTGCAGCGTCGAGGTGCCGATTTCTTCAAAGGAAAGCATGCGGAAAACTTCGCCAAACCCTTCGACTTCACGGTCAAACAGCGGCCGCAGCGCCTCCGGCGCCTGATCCCCGTCGGTAAACCCGGTTCCACCGGTGATCAGCACCACCTGCACATCATCGCTGGCTATCCACGCCGAGACCCGGGCGCGGATGTCATAGCGGTTCTCTTTAACAATCGCCTTATCAACAATACGGTGGCCCGCTTCCTGCGCCGCATCACGCAGCCAGTGGCCTGAGGTATCATCCTCTTCGCCACGCCGGCTGGAGACGGTGAGAATAGCAATACGGGTCGGGTTAAACTCAGCGCTGGCCTGACTCATCTGTTCGCTCCTTTAGAATCAATTATCCGCCAATATACGACAGGTTTTGCGTAATACCGGTGTTGCCCTGATGCAGGAAATGGGTTTGTTTTTTATGGGTTAATGCTTCGGAGATGCGCGCTTCCAGCGCCGCCTGCTGCTGGTCCTCGACAAGCAGGTCGCGCAGATCCACGCCGCCGTCGCCGAACAGACACAGATGCAGTTTGCCCACGGAGGAGACGCGGAGACGGTTGCAGCTGGCGCAGAAATCTTTCTCGTACGGCATGATTAAGCCAATTTCCCCGGCGTAATCCGGGTGACAAAAGACCTGGGCCGGGCCGTCGCTGCGCTGGCTGATCTGGTGGATCCAGCCGCGACGCAGTAGCTCGTCGCGCAGCACCATGCCGGAAATATGGTGACGCCGGAACAGGTCGCTGCCCTCGCCGGTTTCCATCAGCTCGATGAAACGCAGCTGAATGCGTCGGGGTTGGATCCACGCGAGGAAGGTGTCGAGCTGATGATGGTTCACATCGCGCATCAGCACGGTATTGACCTTCACCTTCTCAAAACCGGCGGCAAAGGCGGCATCAATGCCGTCCATGACCTGGTGAAATTTATCCTGCCCGGTAATGGCGTGAAACTGGCGCGCGTCGAGGCTGTCAACGCTGACGTTAATCGCCGTCAGTCCGGCATCACGCCACTGGCTGACGTCGCGGGCCAGACGATAGCCATTGGTGGTGACCGCTATCTGGCGAATCGCGCTGTTTTCACGTACGGCGGCGATGATATCGGCAAAGTCGCGGCGTAAAGAGGGTTCGCCGCCGGTCAGCCGCACCTTCTCGGTGCCGAGGGCAGAGAAAGCGCGCGTGACGCGGCGTACTTCATCAACGCTGAGAAAGCCTTTGTTGGTGACCGCGCCGGGTTTGTAACCATCCGGCAGGCAGTAGGTGCAACGAAAGTTACACACATCGGTAATTGACAGGCGCAAGTAATAAAACTTACGCGCAAATGCATCGGTAAGCTGTGAAGCCATATACACCTTTCCAAGTACGGGAGACGCGGTCATTTCTTCCCACGCCCTGGTGACAAGCGAGGCTGTCACGGCCAAAGCACCATATCTTGCGACACAGGCACAGAGGCTAGAGTGTTAACTGGTTTATGCCGATAGTAGCGCGGAAACGACAGTTTCGCCATTCTCACTTTCGTTATATAATTATGTATATATCGACACAATCGTGCATTTTCGGTACAGAATAGCCAAAAACCAGGCTTTTGCATTGATATCGGTCATTTTGTCAGGATCCGGGCATCGTCTTTTAGGGGTAGATCGGTTACTGTGAGCCCGTTTAATTGAGATAAGGAATGTGTATGCGCACTCGTACGTTCGCCGATCTGGATCGTGTAGTGGCACTTGGCGGAGGACACGGTCTGGGCCGGGTGATGTCGTCACTCTCATCGCTCGGCTCACGTCTTACCGGGATCGTCACGACTACCGATAACGGCGGCTCGACGGGGCGAATTCGCCGTTCCGAAGGCGGCATCGCCTGGGGCGATATGCGCAACTGCCTTAACCAGCTGATCGCCGAACCCAGCATTGCTTCGGCGATGTTTGAGTACCGTTTCTCCGGTAATGGCGAACTTTCCGGGCATAACCTCGGAAATCTGATGTTAAAGGCTCTGGATCACCTGAGCGTACGGCCTTTAGAGGCGATCAATTTAATCAGAAATCTGCTAAAAGTGGACGCATTCCTGATTCCGATGTCGGAACAACCGGTGGATCTGATGGCCATTGACCACGAAGGCCATGAAGTCTACGGCGAAGTCAATATCGACCAGTTGCCCTGCGTCCCGAAGGAGCTGATGCTCTCCCCACCGGTGCCGGCGACCCGCGAAGCGGTAGAGGCTATCGCAGAAGCCGATTTAATCCTGATTGGCCCCGGAAGTTTCTATACCAGCCTGCTGCCGATTCTGCTGCTCGATGAGATGGCGCAGGCGCTGCGCCGAACGCCGGCGACCATGGTCTTTATCGACAATCTCGGCAAAGAACACAGCCCGGCCGCGAATCTGACGCTGGCGGACAGGGTCGGGATTATGGAGCACTATGTTGGCAAGCGAGTGATCGATGCCATCGTTGTTGGGCCGAAAACCGATACTACCGGTCTGGAAAACCGGGCGATTGTGCAAACGCCGCTGGATGCCGCAGATGTTCCCTATCGCCACGACCGGGTGCTGTTACGTAACGCGCTGGAAAAAGCGATCCAGGCTTTAGGTTAGCTCGCGAGAGACGAGAAGGCGCGGGTAACGACGCGCCAGACCTTTATATTAAAATATTAAGGTTGTCTTAAAATAAAGGTGGCACCATGGCAACTATCTTAGTCCCAGGATTGTTGCTATGTCGTTATTCACTTTACGTCGGCCGGTCATGAGCCGTACGGTTTATCTGATAATTTTTGCCCTCTATGTCGGGCTGCTGCTCAATCTCGCGTTCTATCGTCAGGTGTTCACCCTGCTGCCGGTAAACAGCCTGCACAACTGGCTGGTATTCCTCAGCATGCCGGTGGTTGCCTTCAGCGTGATGAATATTCTCACCACGCTCGCCTCGTTCCTCAAGCTCGACCGCCTCGTTATTAGCCTGTTTATTCTGCTAAGCGCCTCGGCCCAGTATTTTATCTGGACCTTCGGCATCGTCATCGACCGCGCCATGATTACCAACATTCTGGATACCACGCCGGCGGAAAGCTTCGCCCTGATGTCCGGTAAGATGGTGCTGACGCTGGGACTGTCCGGTGTTCTGATGGTCGCCTTCGCCTGGTGGATAAAAATCAGTAAAGCCAAAACGGTGTGGCGCAGCATCGCGGTACGTCTGCTGAATATCCTCGTATCGGCCCTGCTGATCGTTCTGGTCGCTGCGCTGTTTTATAAAGATTACGCCTCGGTCTTTCGCAACAATAAAGAGCTGGTGAAATCCCTGAGTCCCTCCAACAGCATCGTCGCCATCAACTCGTGGTATGCGCACAACAAGATGGACAACCTGCCGCTGGTAAAAATTGGCGAAGATGCCGTGCAAAAACCCGAAATGCACAGCGGTCCGCGCAAAAACCTGACCATTCTGGTGCTGGGAGAGACATCGCGCGCGCAGAATTTCTCGCTGGGCGGCTACCAACGCGAGACCAATCCGCGACTCAAACAAGATGATGTCATCTACTTTGCGAACACCACCTCGTGCGGCACGGCCACCGCGGTGTCGGTACCCTGCATGTTCTCCAACATGCCGCGTGCGCATTACGATGAAGAACTGGCCCACCATCAGGAAGGCGTTCTCGATATCCTGCAACGCGCCGGCATTCGGGTGTTGTGGAACGACAACGACGGGGGCTGTAAGGGCGCCTGCGATCGCGTCCCGCATCAGAACGTGACCGACCTGAACCTGACCGGTCAGTGCATCGAGGGGGAATGTTACGATGAAGTGCTGTTCCATAATCTGGAGAGCTACATCGACAATCTGCAACAGGACGGAATTATCGTGCTGCACACCATCGGCAGCCACGGTCCGACGTATTACAATCGCTACCCTGCTGAATTCAGAAAATTCACCCCAACCTGCGATACCAACGAAATCCAGAGCTGCAGCCAGCAGCAGTTGACCAACACCTACGATAATACAATTCTGTATATCGACTATGTAGTTGATAAGGCGATAAAATTACTGCAGTCAAAGCAGGATAAATTCACCACCAGCCTGGTTTACCTCTCCGATCACGGCGAGTCGCTGGGCGAAGATGGCGTCTATTTACACGGGCTGCCGTGGTCAATCGCCCCGGAAACGCAAAAGCACGTACCGATGCTGCTGTGGTTGTCCCAGGATTACCAGCAGCGCTATGGCGTTTCCAGCCAGTGTCTGCAACAAAGAGCTAAAACAGACCCTTATTCTCAGGATAATCTGTTTTCTACCTTGCTCGGGCTTCTTGGGGTTGATACCCACGAGTACCAGGCAACCGATGATATTTTAACGCCGTGCAGAAGCGAGACCGCCAGATGAAAATCTTAGTCATTGAAGACGACGCACTCCTGTTACAAGGCCTGATCCTGGCAATGCAAAGCGAGGGATATGTCTGTGATGGCGTCGCCACTGCTCACGAGGCCGCCCTGTCCCTCGCCAGCAACCATTACAGCCTGATCGTACTCGACCTCGGCCTGCCGGATGAAGATGGTCTGCACTTCCTGACGCGCATGCGCCGGGAAAAATTCAGCCAGCCGGTTCTGATCCTGACCGCCCGCGATACCGTTGAAGATCGCATCAGCGGTCTCGACACCGGCGCGGATGACTATCTGGTGAAACCTTTCGCGTTGGAAGAGCTGAACGCCCGCATCCGCGCGCTGCTCCGCCGCCATAATAACCAGGGCGACAACGAAATGGCCGTGGGCAACCTGCGGCTGAACATTACCCGTCGCCTGGTGTGGCTGGGCGGCGATGCGCTGGACCTGACGCCGAAAGAGTACGCCTTGCTCTCTCGCCTGATGATGAAAGCAGGCAGCCCGGTACACCGTGAAATTCTCTACAACGATATCTACAGCTGGGACAATGAACCCGCCACCAATACGCTGGAGGTTCATATCCATAACCTGCGCGAAAAAGTGGGCAAAGCCCGCATTCGTACCGTCAGGGGGTTTGGCTATATGCTGGTGAATAATTCAGGAACGGAATAACGCCATGGCACTGTTCGCAAGTGAAACCTGGACCATGCGTCACCGCCTGCTGCTGACGATCGGCTCCATTCTGGTGGTCTGTCAGCTGATCAGCGTTTTCTGGTTATGGCATGAAAGCAAAGAGCAGATTCAGCTGCTGGTGGCGAGCGCCATCGAAGGACATAACAACCAAAAGCACGTTGAACACGAAGTGCGCGAGGCGGTCGCCAGTCTGTTAATACCCAGCCTGCTGATCGTCGGCCTGGCGCTGTATATCAGTCTGGTGGCGGTGAGAAAAATCACCCGACCGCTGTCGAATCTGCAAACTGAGCTGGAGAGCCGCACGCCGGATAACCTGCAGCCGATTACGCTGACGGAGTCCGTTCCGGAAGTGACGGCGGTGACGACAGCGATTAATCAGCTGGTTTCTCGCCTTAACTTAACCCTCGATCGCGAACGTCTGTTCACCGCTGACGTCGCGCACGAGCTGCGTACCCCGCTGGCGGGACTGCGCCTGCATCTGGAGCTGATGGCGAAAGTGCACCATGTGGAGGTGGGTCAGCTGATCCAGCGTCTGGATCAGATGACCAACAGCATCTCACAGCTGCTGCAGCTGGCGCGCGTCGGGCAGTCATTTTCCGCCGGGAGCTACCAGCGCGTGCTGCTGCAAGAGGATGTGGTCGAACCGATTCGCGGTGAGCTGGAGAGCATGCTGGAACAGCGCCAGCAGACGCTGGAGCTCGCCCTCCCCGACGGAGATGATGCCAAAGATGTTGTCGTCTCCGGCGATGCCACGCTGCTGCGCGTTGTGCTGCGTAATCTGGTGGAGAATGCGCATCGCTATAGCCCTGCAGGGTCAAAGATAAAAATCGCCATACAGGCCGGTACAACGCCGGTTATGGCCGTGGAAGATGAAGGTCCGGGGATTGATGAAGCGAAAAGCGGCGAACTGAGCAAAGCGTTTGTCCGTATGGACAGCCGCTACGGAGGAATCGGTCTGGGATTAAGTATTGTGACGCGCATCGTTCAGCTGCACGATGCCCAGTTCTTCTTACATAACCGCCAGCCTGGCCCCGGCGTTCGCGGCTGGATTCTGTTTCCTAAGCCTTCGCGTTAGAAAGTCAGCACCCACTGATGGACAAAAGCGACAACCACAACAACAGCGCAGGTAACGGCCAGAGACTCACGGAAGGTTAATTTTTGCATGACACTATCCTCATCAGAATGAAGATAGTGTCGCCTGGCAAGATTAAGCAGACATTAAGCCAAGCGGAAAACGCCGCGGAATAACAAAAAATCGGCGTCCCGTCACACTGCCTGGCTCCACGCGCGGCGCATCGCCTCCTGCGGGATCAGGACGCCGCAATAAACAGCTCGCGCAGCTGATGCAGCTGGTCACGAATTTGCGCGGCTTCTTCAAACTCCAGATTCTGCGCATGCTGCATCATCTGCCCTTCCAGCTCGTGAATTCTCTGCTGCAGCGCTTTTGGCGTCAGCACTACCTCAGGCGTATCCGCCTCAACCGGCGAACGTGATTTTCCGCGGCCCTTGGTTTTCGTCTTCGCCAGATTGCTGCCCAGCTGCAGAATGTCGACCACTTTTTTATTCAGCCCCTGCGGGGTGATGCCGTGCTCTTCGTTATAGCGCTGCTGCTTCTCACGGCGACGCTCGGTCTCGCTGATGGCTTTCGCCATCGAAGCCGTAATTTTATCGCCATACAGAATCGCTTTACCGTTGATATTACGCGCGGCGCGGCCGATGGTCTGAATCAGCGAGCGTTCGGAACGCAGGAAGCCCTCTTTATCGGCATCCAGAATTGCCACCAGCGACACTTCCGGCATATCCAGCCCTTCACGCAGCAGGTTGATACCGACCAGAACATCGAACTCGCCCAGCCGCAGGTCGCGGATGATCTCCATACGCTCTACGGTATCGATATCGGAGTGCAGGTAGCGCACGCGTTCGCCGTGCTCTTCCAGATACTCGGTTAAATCTTCCGCCATGCGTTTGGTCAGAGTGGTGACCAGCACCCGCTCGTTGATGGCGACGCGGATGCGAATTTCCGACAGCAGGTCATCGACCTGAGTCGCCACCGGACGCACTTCGATCAGCGGGTCAAGCAGCCCGGTCGGACGTACCACCTGATCGACCACCTCATCGCCGGATTTATCCAGCTCATAAGGACCCGGCGTCGCTGAGACGTAAATGGTCTGCGGCGCCAGCGCCTCAAACTCTTCGAACTTCAGCGGGCGGTTATCCAGCGCCGACGGCAGACGGAAGCCGTACTCCACCAGCGTCTCTTTACGCGCCCGGTCGCCGCGGTACATGCCGCCGATTTGCGGAATGGTGACGTGGGATTCGTCGATCACCAGCAGTCCATCCGCCGGCAGGTAGTCAAACAGCGTCGGCGGCGGCTCGCCCGGCCCGCGCCCGGAAAGATAGCGCGAGTAGTTTTCGATACCGGAGCAGTAGCCGAGCTCGTTCATCATTTCGAGGTCGAACTGAGTACGCTGGCTCAGACGCTGCTCTTCCAGCAGCTTGTTGTTCTCCAGCAGCACCTTCCGCCTGTCGGCGAGCTCGACTTTAATCTCTTCCATCGCCTGCACGATACGCTCGCGTGGCGTCACGTAGTGCGTTTTCGGGTAGATGGTATAGCGCGGAATCGTCGATTCAACCTGACCGGTAAGCGGATCGAACAGCGACAGCCGCTCAACCTCTTCATCGAACAGCTCGATACGCAGCGCAATATCGTCGGATTCCGCCGGGAAGACGTCGATCACTTCACCGCGCACGCGGAAGGTGCCGCGCTGGAAGGCCTGATCGTTACGGGTATACTGCAGCTCCGCCAGGCGGCGCAAAATCGCCCGCTGGTCGATCAGCATGCCGGTGGTCAGATGCAGCATCATCTTCAGGTAGAGATCCGGGTCGCCCAGACCGTAGATAGCCGATACTGAAGCCACCACCACCACATCGCGCCGCTCAAGCAGCGCTTTGGTCGCCGACAGACGCATCTGCTCGATATGCTCGTTCACCGACGCATCCTTCTCGATGAAGGTGTCTGAGCTCGGCACGTAGGCTTCAGGCTGATAGTAATCGTAGTAGGAGACGAAATATTCCACCGCATTGTCCGGGAAGAACTCTTTCATTTCGCCGTACAGCTGCGCCGCCAGGGTCTTATTCGGCGCCAGCACCATCGTCGGACGCTGGAGATCGGCGATAACGTTAGCAATGGTGAACGTCTTACCCGACCCGGTCACCCCCAGCAGCGTTTGGTGCGCCAGACCATCTTCCAGCCCCTCTTCCAGGCGTCGGATAGCTTCCGGCTGGTCGCCAGAAGGACGGAATGCGGAATGCAGCGTGAACGTTTTACTCATATGTCTGGCCCTGAAGAAGGATGAAGCGCCTGGTGATATGCGGCAGGTGTTTAATTCTACCCTTCACGCTCATTTTTGCCAACAAATAATACTGGATATAAAAACAGTGTTAGATTATCGTTTGTTCCTGAAATGGTCGGCATGCGCGTCGTTTTGGGGTAAAAAAAGACCATCCTGCAGAATAATCCGCCAGACAGTAGGGTTATCCCCAAAAAAATTTATCATTTAACATTTGTCAAGCAAGGTGGTGAATCTTTTATGGCATCAGGTGACACTTTCCTTACAGCCATTGCTTTTATTCAACTAATTGATATTTAATGATATTAAACAAAAGATGGGTTTCGCGCCAATTCAGCCGCAGGCCGCGTAATCTCTAGCTTACCGCAAGTTCTCTAACTCTAATACACAAGGTTATCCACAGGAATAGTGGATAAGTGTCTGCAGGCCATGGCTTCTGCCACCCCGCAGAAATCGACCGGCGGTGAAAATCGACCGCCTAAAAAAAATTATCGAATTATTTTTGATATTTATCAGCTAAGGGTGCCTGCCTTTTTGTTGCTTTCTGCACCATTTTTCATACCCGTTAGCACCGGGAGAGTGCAACCGCCTCGCTGGTCCGCCTTCACCCCGCCCCGCCGCAGCTGCCCATACGGGAAAAAACCGAAACTTCTTTTTCCTGGCAAGAGATTTGCAGAATCTTCATGTCGCCCGCTATCCCCAAACAGGAGAAAACGTCTATGTTGAGTCTACGCGCAGTCAATCAGTACTACGGAAATCAGCACACGCTATGGAATGTCGACCTTGAACTTCAGCCGGGGGAGTGCACCTGTGTGATGGGACTCCAGGGGATGGGGAAAACCACGCTGGTGAACTGCATTACCGGGCATCTTCCGGTCGCCAGCGGCAGTATGACCTGGCATGACGTCGGTTCGCCGCCCTGCGATATCACGCCGCTATCCGCCCATTCCCGTTCGATTATTGGCATCGGCTATGTCCCGCAGGACAGGCGGATCTTTTCTCAACTGAGCGTCGAGGAGAATCTGCATATTGCGCTGGCCGCCGGAGGGAACCCGGGCGTCGCCGTCAAGGGGGAGATTTACGATTTTTTTCCGGATCTCTACGGACGACGTCAGCATAAAGCCGCCATGTTGTCTGAAGATGACCAGTACCAGCTGGCGCTGGCGAGAGCGCTGGTTGTCCGGCCGCGTCTGCTGATTCTTGATGAGCCTTCGCGCGGCAGCGGACAGCACTTCGTGCATAAGCTGGGTGACCTGCTGGTGCGCCTGAACCGCGACATCGGCTTAACGGTGCTGCTTGCCGAACAGCACCTGCCGTTTATTCGCCGGGTAGCGGACCGTTTTTGCCTGCTGCATCGCGGGCGTAACGTGGCGCAAGGCCGCGTTATCCAGCTGGATGAACCGCTGCTGGCACAGTGGATGACGCCCGATCCAGCGCGCTGAGATCCAGATACTGGCCGAGATCCTCACGCCGCGACGCGTCCGCCAGCCATGGGATCTCACCCAGCAACGGAGCCGCAAGTCGATCGTTGAGGGTCACCAGATATTCTGCATGGCGTTTACCCGGCGGCTGGATGTCGTTTGCAATCCAGCCCACCAGCGGCAGCCCGGCCTGACGTACCGCCTGGGCCGTCAGCAGCGCGTGGTTGATGCAGCCGAGTTTAATGCCGACCACCAGAATGACCGGCAGCTGTTCGTCGCGAACCCAGTCGGCAAAACTCAGCGTCGCGGAGAGCGGCGTAAACCAGCCCCCCGCCCCCTCCACCAGCACCCATTCCGCCAGCGTCTCCAGTTCACGAAGCCCGGCAGAAAGCGCATCGCCCGTAATCGGCCGCCCCTCCTCCGCGCTCACGATATGCGGTGAGGTCGGTTCGGCGAAGGTAAAGGGGTTAACCTGCGCATAGCTCAGCGCCACCCCGCTATTACGCTGGAGTGCCAGCGCATCATCGTTACGCAGCCCGAGCGCCGTCAACTCACTTCCGGAAGCGACCGGTTTATAGCCCGCGCACTTCAGGCCTGACAGCCTTGCCGCCTGCAACAGGGCGCAGCTGGCGACCGTCTTACCGACTTCAGTGTCGGTTCCGGTGACGAAAAAACGTTTAGTCACGTGCAATGACTCCTGTAAAAAGATGGTACGTCAGCGGGCACTGGCCCTGCTGTTTTGGCCAGGCCAGCTGCAGCTGACGCAGTTTTCCCCGGCTCAACGGCGCCGCGCTGCGCCCCTGATGCAAGTGTGTTGCCCCAATCCCTTTGAGCGAACGCATCGCGCTCAGGGCATCGGCAAAGGGCAGGCTGACGGCGTGAACCTCGCCAACGGCTCGCCGCCCGGCCAGCGCCTCGCGCACCGCCTGTTCGCTGAGAAAACGGTTGGCATGGGGATGTCTGTCGATGGTGCACCAGGCCTGATTCAGCTCGGGAAGCGAATCGGCCAGCAAGGTGCTGAACGCCACCCGACCGCCGGGGCGCACCACCCGGCACAGCTCGTCGAGCGCGCCGGCCAGACTCTCGCACCACTGCACCGCCAGATTGCTCCACGCCAGATCGACGCAGGCATCGGCCAGCGGCAGCGACTCAATATCCCCAGCAAGATAACGATGCGCGCACTCGTCGCGCTGGGCCTGCGCCAGCATCTCAACCGAGAGATCGAGCGCCGTCACATGACTGCCGGCCTCACGCCAGTAGCGACTCATGCTGCCAGGTCCGCAGCCGGCGTCGAGCACCGCTGAAAAGGCGCGACCATGGAGCTGACGCAGCAGCAGTTCGGCGCTGTAACGCTGCAGCGCATCGTGTTGCGAATAGTGGCTGGCCGCCCGGCCAAAGGCCGCAGCCACCGCCCGTTTATTCACCGCCGCCATGCAGCACCTCCAGCAGACGGGTAATATCAGTCGACTCATGGGCTGCGGTCAGCGTCAGGCGCAGCCGCGCGCTGCCTGCCGGCACCGTCGGCGGACGAATGGCCGTTGCCCAGCAGCCCTGCTCACGCAGGCGCGCCGCCAGCTGCAACGCCCGCGTATTGTCGCCAACGATCAGCGGCTGAATCGCGCTGGTCGAGGCGCTCAGTTCCCCCGGAAAACCGGCCATACCGGCGCGAAATTGCGCCACGCGGCTGGCCAGTTTTTCCCGCCGCTGCTGGCCGTCGTCGCTGCGGATCACCGCCAGTGCGGCGCTCAGCGCTACCGCCTGGGCCGGCGGCATGGCGGTGCTGTAAATCAGATGGCGGGCAAACTGCAGCAGATAGTCCGCCAGCGCCTCGTCGCACAGGACTGCCGCGCCGCTGACGCCAAAGGCTTTACCAAAGGTCACCACCAGCAGTTCAGGACGGACATGCTGCGCGTAGCAGCTGCCGCGCCCCTCTTCGCCCACCACGCCAATGCCGTGCGCATCGTCCACCAGCAGCCAGCCGCCGGCAGCCCGGGTGGTTCGGGAGATGGCGCCGAGCGGGGCGCTGTCGCCATCCATGCTGAAGACCCCTTCCGTCACCACCAGTTGCTGACCCACCAGCGGTTTGCCCAGCAGGGCGTCCAACTGCTGCACGTCATTGTGCGCAAAGCGTCTGAGCTGCGCCGGACTCAGGCTGGCCGCCTCGAGCAGCGAAGCGTGGCTCAGGCGATCCGCGACGATGCGATCGTCCCCGGCGAGCAGCGCGGCAATCAGCGCCTGGTTGGCAGCGAACCCGGAAATAAACAGCAGCGCGCGCGGATACCCCAACCAGTCCGCCAGGCTCTCTTCCAGTTCACGATGCGCCTCGCTGTAACCGCTGACGTGACCGGAGCCGCCGGAGCCCACGCCATAACGCGCCGCCCCCTGCTGCCAGGCGGCGATAATCCGCGGATGCTGGCTCAGCCCGAGATAATCATTGCTGGAGAAATTCAGCCAGCGCCGATCTTCACGGATAAGCCAACGCCCGGCCCCCTGCGCCACCGGCTGACGGCGGCGGAATGCATCCGCCTCCCGCCGCTCGTTCAGCGCCTGGTCGATGCGTTGCGACCAGCTCATAGCGCCGCCGCGTTGTAATATTCCTCGGTATCCGGGTTGAGCAGCGCCTGTTCCAGACGCTGCTGCTGTTCGTTATCCCCTTCCAGCACCGCCGTCTGCTGCGGGTTAAGGCCCAGCTTGCGGAACAGCTGCAGGTCTTTGTCCTCTTCCGGGTTCGGCGTGGTCAGCAGCTTGCAGCCGTAGAAAATCGAGTTCGCCCCGGCCATAAAGCACATCGCCTGGGTCTGTTCGTTCATCTGCTCGCGGCCGGCGGAAAGACGCACGTACGAGGTCGGCATCATGATGCGCGCCACGGCAATGGTGCGGATAAAATCGAAAGCATCGACATCGTCGTTATCGGCCAGCGGCGTGCCTTTCACTTTGACCAGCATGTTGATAGGCACGCTCTCCGGCGGCGTCGGCAGGTTAGCCAGCTGTAGCAGCAGGCCGGCGCGATCTTTCTCGGTTTCGCCTAAGCCGACTATCCCGCCGGAACAGACCTTAATCCCGGCGTCACGCACTTTGTCGAGGGTATCCAGCCGCTCCTGGTAGGTGCGGGTGGTGATGATATTGCCGTAGAATTCCGGCGAGGTGTCCAGGTTATGGTTGTAGTAGTCCAGCCCGGCTCCCGCGAGACGCTGCGCCTGGCTGTCGGTCAAGGTGCCGAGCGTCATGCAGGATTCGAGCCCCAACGCTTTGACGCCTTTGACCATTTGCTCCAGATACGGCATATCGCGATCGTTGGGGTTCTTCCAGGCGGCCCCCATGCAGAAGCGCGTTGATCCGGCATTTTTTGCCTGCCGCGCGGACTCCAGCACCTGTTCCACTTCCATCAGGCGCTCCGATTCCAGACCGGTTTTATAGCGCGCGCTTTGCGGGCAGTATTTACAGTCTTCCGGGCAGGCGCCGGTTTTAATCGACAGCAGCGTGCTGACCTGGACCTGGCGCGGATCAAAGTGCTGGCGGTGGGTCTGCTGCGCTTCAAACAGCAGATCTAACAATGGTTTATTAAACAACTCAGTAACTTGCGACATTGTCCAGCGTGCGTGGTGAGCCATTGGCCTCTCCAAAGGGTTTTGTTAATTGTCGGTTCGGTTTATACTCGTAAACCTAAATGTTTTCAAAATGGTTTACAAGTCACTTATGACAACGGACGATCTCGCCTTCGATCGGCGCCACATTTGGCACCCCTACACCTCCATGACCTCCCCTCTGCCGGTCTATCCGGTGGTTGCCGCCCACGGCTGCGAGCTGTCCCTCGCCAGCGGCGAGCAGTTGATTGACGGGATGTCTTCATGGTGGGCGGCAATCCACGGTTACAATCACCCTCGCCTGAACGCCGCGATGAAAGCGCAGATTGGCCAGATGTCGCACGTGATGTTTGGCGGTATCACCCACCCTTCGGCGGTGGCGTTGTGCCGCCAGCTGGTGGCGATGACCCCGGCGTCGCTGGAGTGCGTATTCCTCGCCGACTCCGGTTCGGTCGCGGTGGAAGTGGCCATGAAGATGGCCCTGCAGTACTGGCAGGCAAAAGGCGAACCGCGGCGGCGTTTTCTCACCTTCCGCAATGGCTACCACGGCGATACCTTTGGCGCGATGTCGGTCTGCGATCCGGATAACTCCATGCACAGCCTGTGGCAAGGCTATTTGCCGGATAATCTGTTCGCCCCGGCGCCGCAAAGCCGCTTTGGCGGCGAGTGGGATGAACGGGATATGGTGCCGTTTGCCCGCCTGATGGCGGCCCATCGCGATGAGATCGCAGCGGTCATTCTCGAGCCCGTCGTGCAGGGCGCCGGCGGCATGAGGATGTATCATCCTGAATGGCTGAAGCGCATCCGCAAGATGTGCGACCGGGAAGGCATTCTGCTGATTGCCGATGAGATTGCCACCGGATTTGGCCGGACCGGCAAGCTGTTTGCCTGCGAACACGCGGATATCGCCCCGGATATTTTGTGTCTCGGTAAAGCGCTGACCGGCGGAACCATGACGCTGTCGGCCACCCTCACCACCCGGCCGGTGGCAGAGACCATCAGCAACGGCGAAGCCGGCTGCTTTATGCACGGTCCGACCTTTATGGGCAACCCGCTGGCCTGCGCGGTGGCGACAGAAAGCCTGCGGCTGCTGGAAAGCGGCGAATGGCAAGGCCAGGTCGCCGCGATTGAAGCGCAGCTTAATGTGGAGCTGGCTCCGGCACGGGAATCCCCGCTGGTCGCCGATGTCCGCGTGCTGGGCGCCATCGGCGTGGTGGAAACTTGCCGCCCGGTCAATATGGCCGCGCTGCAGCGCTTCTTCGTCGAACAAGGCGTATGGATTCGCCCGTTCGGCCGCCTGATTTACCTGATGCCACCGTATGTGATTACCCCGCAGCAGCTGACGCGCCTGACCCAGGCGGTTAACGCGGCGGTGCTGAACGAAACATTTTTTCGCCAATAAGCAGCGGAAACCGATCGTCAACAGGACTATACTTCTTTGTTAATCAGTCGATTATCCCAGAGGAGACGAGACGGCATGAACGTAATCAGTCACGATCTGCAGGATGGCGGGAAATTGCCCCACCGCCATGTATTTAACGGCATGGGCTACGATGGCGACAATATCTCGCCGCATCTGGCATGGGACGAGGTGCCCGAGGGGACTAAAAGCTTTGTGGTGACCTGTTACGATCCCGACGCGCCCACCGGCTCCGGCTGGTGGCACTGGCTGGTCGCCAATCTGCCGGCGGAAACGCGCGAACTGCCGCAGGGAGCCGGGTCCGGTCTGGCCCCGCTGCCGGCCAGCGCAGTCCAGACCCGCACCGATTTCGGCCTGCCCGGCTACGGCGGCGCGGCGCCGCCAAAAGGGGAAAGCCATCGCTACATCTTTACGGTGCATGCGCTGGATGTCGAGAAGATCGAGGTCGATGAAGGGGCAAGCGGTGCGATGGTAGGCTTTAACGTCCATTTTCATTCGTTGGGCAGCGCATCCATCACCGCCCTGTTTATCTGACTTTCTCTCGTCAGTCCCTCTCCGGGTCGCGGCTTACGCCTTGCCCGGGCGACCTGACAACACCTTTGTAGCCCCGGTAAGCGCAGCGCCACCGGGGAGCATCCCGGGTGGCGACTTACGTCTTACCCGGGCGACCTGACAACCCCCCTGTAGCCCCGGTAAGCGCAGCGCCACCGGGGAACATCCCGGGTGGCGGCTTACGCCTTACCCAGGCGACCCGACAGCACCTCTGTAGCCCCGGTAAGCGCAGCGCCACCGGGGAACATCCCGGGTCGCGGCTTACGTCTTACCCGGGCGATCCGACAGCACCTTTGTAGCCCCGGTAAGCGCAGCGCCACCGGGGAACATCCCGGGTCGCGGCTTACGTCTTACCCAGGCGACCCGACAGCACCTTTGTAGCCCCGGTAAGCGCAGCGCCACCGGGGATTCATTCAGCTCGAAGATGACTGCTCAGCCACCGGCATCCGCACGGTTTTTTTGACTTTCGCATACCAGATAATCGTCAGCAGCCCGAGCCAGACCAGACCGGCAATCAGCGCAATTCGCGTCTCTTCTACCATCCCGAGCACCGCAATCACCAGTCCCATAAACAGCAGGGTCAACAGCGGCGCAACCGGCCAGAACGGCACCGGGAACGCAATCTGGCGACGCTCTTCCGCCGACAAACCGCGACGCATGGCGAAATGGGCCAGCAGGATCATCAGCCAGACCCACACCGTGGCAAATGCCGCCAGGGAGGCAATCAGCACAAAGACCTGTTCCGGCATCAGATAGTTCAGCACCACCGCCACCAGCAGCGCCACGCCCATCACCACGACCGTCATCCACGGCACGCCGTTGCTGGCAATGCTCTGGAAGCTTTTAGGCGCCATCCCCTCTTTTGCCATGCCGTACATCATGCGACCGGCGCCAAAAATATCGCTATTGATGGCCGAAATACTGGCGCTGATCACGATAATATTGAGGATTGTCGCCGCCGCCGGAATCCCCAGACCGCTAAAAATAAGGACGAACGGACTGCCCTGCTCGCCAAAACTGTTCCACGGGAAAATGGCCATCAGGATCGCCAGCGTGCAGACATAGAACAGCACGATGCGCAGCGGGATGGTATTAATCGCCTGCGGAATCACTTTCTTCGGATTCTGCGCTTCCGCTGCGGTAACGCCGATAATTTCGACCCCGCCAAAGGCAAACATCACAATACCCAGCGACGCAATAATTCCCTGCCAGCCGTTCGGCGCGAATCCGCCGTGGCTCCACAGGTTTTCCAGCCCCGTCGCCGGGAAGGCATGACCAAAGCCGAAGAAAATAATGCTGCCGCCGGCGACGATCATCGCAATAATCGCCACCACTTTAATCAGCGACAGCCAGAACTCCATTTCGCCGAAAATGCGCACGTGGCACAGGTTCATCGCGCCGATGAAGAAGATAATACTCAGTACCCAAATCCAGCGCGGTACATCGGGGTACCAGAGCCCCATATAGATACCAAACGCGGTGACATCCGCCAGGGCGACAATCACCATCTCAAAGGTGTAGGTCCAGCCGGTGATAAACCCGGCCAGCGGCCCGAGATACTGGCGGGCATAGCTGCCGAAGGAGCCGGACACCGGGTTGCGTACCGCCATTTCGCCCAGCGCGCGCATGACGATAAATACCGCCGCGCCGCCGATCAGATAGGCCAGCAGAACCGCCGGTCCCGCGGCCTTAATGGCGGCGGCAGAACCATAAAACAGCCCGGTACCGATGGCGGAACCGAGCGCGATGAAGCGAATATGTCGGGCATTCAGCCCGCGTAGCAGGTGGGGCTTTTGTGGCGATTGTGGTTGTTGTTGCATATGCAAGTGTCCTGATAATTTTTGTATGACGACAAATATGCGTGTAGGACGGCCGGGGGGAGGTTATCCCCCCGACACGGGTACAGAAAACAACGAGGGTCAGATCTGACCAGGCAAGACGGCAGGGAGCAGTCGCGTCAGATGGCGCGCTGCCAGAAGCTCAATAGCGTTATCGATATCCGGGGCAAAGAAGCGATCCTGGGTGTAATGCGAAACCCGCTCGCGCAGCAGATGACGAGCCTCTTCCAGCAGCGGACTGCTGGCCAGCCCTTCGCGCATATCCAGCCCCTGGACGGCGGCCAACCACTCCACGGCCAGTACGCCGCGGGTGTTTTCCGCCATCGCCCACAGACGACGACCGGCAGCCGGCGCCATTGAAACGTGATCTTCCTGGTTTGCCGACGTCGGCAGGCTGTCAACGCTGTGCGGGTGCGCCAGCGCTTTGTTCTCGCTGGCTAACGCCGCCGCGGTCACCTGCGCAATCATAAAGCCGGAGTTGACGCCGCCGTTTTTCACGAGGAAAGGCGGCAGCTGCGACATATGACTGTCCATCATCAGCGCAATACGACGTTCGGACAGCGAACCGATTTCGGCAATCGCCAGCGCAATATTATCCGCCGCCATCGCCACCGGTTCGGCGTGGAAGTTACCGCCGGAAATCACCTCGTTCTCGGCGGCGAAGACCAGCGGGTTATCCGACACCGCATTGGCCTCAATCAGCAGGACCTCAGCGGCCTGGCGAATCTGGGTCAGACAGGCGCCCATCACCTGCGGCTGACAGCGCAGAGAGTACGGGTCCTGCACTTTGCTACAGTTGTGATGCGACTGCGAAATCTCGCTGCTGTCGGTCAGCACATGACGGTACAGCGCCGCAGCGTCAATCTGCCCGCGCTGGCCGCGCGCTTCGTGAATACGCGAATCAAACGGACGACGCGATCCCAGCGCGGCTTCAGTGGTAAGCGCGCCGCATACCACCGCGGAAGCAAACAGATCTTCCGCGTCAAACAGGCCGCGCAGCGCAAACGCCGTCGATGCCTGAGTGCCGTTCAGCAGCGCCAGCCCCTCTTTCGCCGCCAGGGTAATCGGCTCGAGGCCGACTTTTTTCAACGCCTGCAGCGCCGGCATCCATTCGCCGTCAACGCGGGCTTTGCCCTCACCCAGCAACGTCAGGGACATGTGCGCCAGCGGCGCCAGATCACCGGATGCGCCGACGGAACCTTTGGCCGGGATCCACGGCGTGACGCCTTTATTCACCAGTTGAATCAGCGCCTGAATGACGCTCAGACGAATCCCGGAGAAGCCGCGGGAAAGGCTGTTAATCTTCAGCACCATGATCAGACGCGCCATGGCATCATCCAGCGGCTCACCAATACCCGCCGCATGAGACAGCACCAGAGAACGCTGCAGGTTTTCCAGATCGTCCGTAGAGATGCGCGTTGACGCCAGCAGGCCAAAACCGGTGTTAATGCCGTAGGCGGTGCGTCCTTCGGCCAGAATGGCGTTAACGCAGGCGACGCTCTCGTTAATGGCGGCAAAAGCCTGCTCGTCGAGAGTGATGGTCAGCGGCTGTTGGAACACCTCGCGTAGCTGCGCCAGACTCAGCTGACCTGGAATCAGAGTTAAGTTTTTCATCTCAGCGTTGCCCCTGCGTTGCTGCCACCATAGGAAGATTCAGTCCTTGTTCCGCCGCGCACTCAATCGCGATGTCGTAACCCGCATCGGCGTGACGCATCACCCCGGTCGCCGGATCGTTATGCAGCACGCGGGCTATACGCGCGGCCGCTTCGTCGGTACCGTCACAGACGATAACCATCCCGGAGTGCTGCGAGAAGCCCATCCCGACGCCGCCGCCGTGATGCAGCGACACCCAGGTCGCGCCGCTGGCGGTATTCAGCAAGGCGTTCAGCAGCGGCCAGTCGGACACCGCATCGGAGCCGTCACGCATGGATTCCGTTTCGCGATTCGGGCTGGCGACCGAGCCAGAATCAAGGTGGTCACGACCAATGACGATCGGCGCAGACACTTCACCGCTGCGGACCATTTCGTTAAAGGCCAGCCCCAGCTTCTGGCGCCACTCCAGCCCTACCCAGCAAATACGCGCCGGCAGCCCCTGGAAGCTAATGCGCTCACGCGCCATATCCAGCCAGTGGTGCAGGTGCTTATCATCTTTGATGATCTCTTTCACTTTGGCGTCGGTTTTGTAGATATCCTGCGGATCGCCGGAGAGGGCCACCCAGCGGAACGGACCGATGCCGCGGCAGAACAGCGGACGAATATAGGCCGGGACAAAGCCCGGGAAGTCGAATGCGTTGTCGACGCCCATCTCCTGCGCCATCTGGCGGATATTGTTGCCGTAGTCGAAGGTCGGTACGCCCATTTCGTTGAAGGCCAGCATCGCCTGAACATGGTCGGCCATCGAACGCTTGGCCGCCAGAATCGTCCCCTGCGGGTCAGATTCGGCTTTCGCCTGGTACTCTTCCCAGGTCCAGCCTTTCGGCAGATAGCCATGCAGCGGATCGTGGGCGCTGGTCTGGTCGGTGACCATATCCGGGCGCACGCCGCGTTTCACCATCTCCGGCACGATATCGGCGGCATTGCCGCACAGAGCGATAGAGATAGCCCGGCCTTCCGCAGTGTATTTCTTGATCCGCGCCAGCGCGTCGTCCAGCGAGGTGGCCTGCTCGTCAACGTAGCGGGTACGCAGACGAAAATCGATCCGGCTCTGCTGACATTCGATGTTCAGCGAGCAGGCACCTGCCAGCGTCGCCGCCAGCGGCTGTGCGCCGCCCATACCGCCCAGACCGGCGGTTAACACCCAGCGCCCCTTCAGGCTGCCCTGATAGTGCTGACGTCCGGCTTCGACGAACGTTTCGTAGGTCCCCTGCACGATGCCCTGGCTACCGATATAGATCCAGCTGCCCGCGGTCATCTGGCCGTACATCGCCAGACCTTTTGCGTCCAGCTCGTTGAAATGTTCCCAGGTCGCCCAGTGCGGGACCAGGTTGGAGTTGGCAATCAGTACGCGCGGTGAATTTTCGTGGGTTTTAAATACGCCGACCGGTTTACCGGACTGCACCAGCAGCGTCTCGTCGCTTTCCAGGTTTTTCAGCGCCTTCACGATAGCGTCATAGCATTCCCAGTTACGCGCCGCGCGTCCAATCCCGCCGTAGACCACCAGCTCATGTGGGTTCTCGGCAACATCGGGATCGAGGTTATTCATTAACATACGCAGCGGGGCTTCGGTCAACCAGCTCTTGGCATTCAACGTCGTGCCTCGCGGTGCACGTACGTCTTGCTGGCGATATTTGCTTTGCGACATCGGGGTTTCTCCTGACAATTAACGTTGTTTACGTAGATACATATACTTGTCTATACAACTCTACGCAAGCCAGGATTTAACAGAAATGATACAATTTTGTTATATTGCGTCAGCAATCACGCTTTTGCCGACGCAAGCGATCGTCAGGAAGTGAAGTGGCCCTGCAGCCGGTAGCGGCTACCCGGGAACAGAAGACGGGCGTGGGAAACAATATGCGTGGTAGACCAGGTACGGCGCCGGATCAGCAGGCAAGGATCGTGGGCATGGATATGCAGCAGCTCGCACTCTTTGGCGCTGGCCTGTACCGCTTCGACGATATGCTCGCCTTCGGTTAACGGCGCAATCAGCGACAGATAATCATGCGGCGTGGTGACGGTATAGTCCTGATCTAAATACGCCGGCACCACCGCCGCATTGACGCAGCGGTCTTCGATCTGTACCGGAATGTCGTTTTCAAAATGCACCATCAGAGAGTGAAAAATCCGCGTCCCTTCAGCGACATTCAGCGCCGCCGACTGAATAAGATCGGCTTCGGTCTCTTCCAGCAGCAGCACCTCGCAGCGGTGCTGATGGCGACGGGAGATAATCTCGTCGGCGATGCTACGCACTTCGAACAGCGCCGACTGCCCTTTCGGCTCCGCCACAAAGGTACCGACGCCCTGCAAACGTACCAGTAAACCTTCATCCGTGAGTTCACGCAGTGCCCGATTGATGGTCATGCGACTGAAACCAAACTGGGCTACCAGTTCCGCCTCGGAAGGAATGCGGTCGTGGGGACGCCAGACGCCGCGCTGAATCTTTTCGCTGATCGCCTGCTTCACCTTTTCATAAAACGGGGCAGGCGCGGTTCGAGGTTGCTGTGAAAACATAGCCTGTCTTTCCTTATACGCAATGGGCGGCGAAACGGTCAGAATATACTGAATCGTCAGCGCCACCAATGGGCGATTTGCCATGCCAGTCGGGCCGCCGCACGGGCCCCCTGACTGTCAATGTCAAACCGCGGATTAAACTCCACCAGATCCACCGCCTGCAGTTTTCCGCTGCGGCATAATGGTTCAACGATGCGCAACAGGGTCGCCAGCGTAATGCCCAGCGCGGCAGGCGCCGAGACCGCCGGCATTTCGCGCGCCGGCAGCACATCCAGGTCGATGGTCAAATAGAGCCTGTCATAGAGGGCAATATGACGCGCGATTTCCGGCGCAACGCGTAATTCAAAGGCGTCCAGCACTTCCAGATCTTCGATAACCCGCACCTGACGACGCGCGGCCTCATCCCACAGCGCCAGGGTGTTCGCCGCACGGCTGGCGCCGATACAGGTATAGTGAAAGCCGCGCTGCTGCGCGTCGCACTCCAGCGCCAGCTGGCGGAACGGCGTACCGGAGCTGGCCTGGTCAGCTATCCGCAAATCCAGGTGCGCATCGAGGTTAATGATCCCGACCTTTTCACCGGGGAAAGCATCGAGCACACCCGCGCCATGACCGAATGCCGTCTCATGCCCGCCGCCGAGAACCAGCGTGCGTTTGCCTGCGCGCTGGCAGGCTGCCACCGCTTCGCGCAGCGCCTGCTGGGCTGCCTCCAGCCCTTCACCGGCGACGCTGATGGTGCCCATATCGACACAGCGCTCGTGACCGCTGTGGCTGGCCATGTTCGCCAGCGCCCGACGCAGGGTTTCCGGCCCCTTTTCGGCCCCGGTGCGTCCGCGGTTGCGGCGAACGCCTTCATCGCAGGCGAACCCCAGCAGGGCAATATCCCCCGGCAGCGCCTGTGGCGCAAAGCGTTCGGCCCGCACGATAGTCTGAAACAGGCGCAGCGCATTGGCGGCTTCCGCGCTGTCGTCACGCCCTTGCCAGATGTCGGCGGGGGTCGGTTGCCACAATGTCATTGCATTTCTCCTCGCACCACGCGATGCCAGAGCGGACTACGCCCCGGTTCATAGACCATTTCAACCGGATGTTCAGCATCCCAGATAGCAAAATCGGCAACAAACCCCGCCGCCAGCTGGCCGTGGCTATTCTGGCGTCCCAGCGCCTGCGCGGCATGACGCGTCACGCCCGCCCACGCCTCCTCCGGGGTCAAGCCAAACTTGACGCAGGCCATGTTCATCGCCAGATGCAGGCTGGCAAAGGGGCTGGTGCCCGGATTGTAATCCGTCGCCACCGCCATCGGCACCTGATACTGACGCAGCAGCCCGACCGGCGGTTTGCGGGTTTCATTGAGGAAATAGAACGCGCCGGGCAGCAGCACCGCCACCGTCGCGCTGCGGCTCATCGCCGCAACCCCCTCTTCCGTTAAATATTCGATATGATCGGCCGAGAGCCCCTGATAACGGCTCACCAGCTGCGCGCCTCCCAGCGAAGAGAGCTGTTCAACGTGCCCTCTGACCGGAATACCGCGTGCCTGCGCGGCCTGGAATACGCGTTCAGTCTGCTGCGGGCTGAAGCCGACGTTTTCGCAGAAAACATCGACGCTTTCAAACAGCCCCTCTTCCCACAGCGTCGGCAGCAGGGTTTCACACACCAGCGTAATATAGGCATCCGGGCGGTCTTTATATTCCGGCGGCGTGGCGTGAGCCGAGAGCAGCGTCGGCGACAGCTCGACCGCATTGTTCTGCGCAAGCTGGCGCGCCACGCGCAGCATTTTGCGTTCGTTTTCCAGATCCAGCCCGTAGCCGGATTTAATTTCCAGCGTAGTCACTCCCTCGCGAAGCAGACGGTCCAGTCGCTGCTGGGCCAGCGCTAACAGCTGCGCTTCGCTGCTTTCACGGGTGGCGCGCACAGTGGAGTTAATGCCGCCGCCGTTGGCGCTGATCGTCTGGTAGGAGACGCCGTTCAGACGCTGCTCCCACTCCTGCGCCCGGCTGCCGCCGAAGACCAGATGGGTGTGGCAATCAATCAGTCCCGGCGTCAGCAGCCTGCCGCCAAGGTCAATGCTCCGCCCGGCAGGGGCATCGTTTTCAGGCACAATGGCTTCAATCCGGCCATTGCGCACCAGCAGCGCATGACCCTCCCGCAGGCCATAAGGTTGCGAATCATCAGGGTTCAGAGTGGCGAGGCGGGCATTTCGCCAGATAACGCGATCGGAGGTGGCTTCAGTCATACCAGTCAACTTGTCATGGGTTGTATAGACATTTATTTTCATTCCACGCGGAATGTCAATAAAAGCAGAGGTAATTGTTATTTTTTTGTGACCGGACGCGAGCGACGCTGCGGCCATCTGACCTGTTCAGGCGAACTTTTTCACGCAGCGTCTTCCCGTTTCGCTCAACTTAGTATAAAAAGCAGGTTTTAAAGGACGTTATACGCGTAATTCATACCTTGCCGGCCTGACGCCGCTTGCATGTTTTTTGTATAATGCCCTGCCCAAATCATTCGGGTTGCTTTGCGGCGGAAATCAACAAATACGCCAACAGAGAGGCAGCCTGAAGAATGACAGGTCTTGTTAATTGATTCTTGCCCGGAGCAACATGAACACATTCTCAGTTTCCCGCCTGACGCTGGCACTGGCTTTTGGCGTGACGTTATCCGCCTGTAGCTCAACCCCTGCCGATCAACAGCCCTCGACGCAGACTGCGCCGGGCACCGCCTCTCGCCCTGTGTTAACCGCTGATGAAGCGAAAAACTTCACTCCGGCAAGCTATTTCCAGTCCCTGGATCCAAACGCCGCGGCGTGGACCCCGGCGGCCATCAGCATACCGTCTCAGCCTGACTTCGTCGTCGGCCCGGCGGGCGCCCAGGGCGTGACCCATACCACCATTCAGGCTGCGGTTGATGCGGCTATCGCCCGCCACTCCGATCGTCGTCAGTTTATTGCGATTATGCCGGGTGAATATACGGGTACCGTTTATGTCCCTGCGGCACCCGGTGCGCTGACGCTGTACGGTACCGGCGAGAAGCCTCTGGATGTGAAAATCAGCCAGGCCATTGACTCGGAGATGGACGTGAACACCTGGCGCCACCTGGTCAACCCGGCCGGCAAATATATGCCAGGTAAACCGGCGTGGTATATGTTTGACAGCTGCCAGAGCAAACGCGCCGCCACCGTCGGCGTGATGTGTTCAGCGGTATTCTGGTCGCAGAACAATGGCCTGCAGCTGCAAAACCTGACCATCGCCAACAACCTCGGCGACAGCGTGGATGCCGGGACTCACCAGGCCGTTGCGCTGCGCAGCGATGGCGACCAGGTCCAGATTAACAACGTCAACATTCTGGGTCGCCAGAACACCTTCTTCGTCACCAACAGCGGCGTGCAGAACCGTCTGCAAAACGATCGCCAGACCCGTACTCTGGTGAGCAACAGCTACATTGAAGGCGATGTTGATATCGTTTCCGGCCGCGGTGCCGTGGTGTTTGATAACACCGATTTCCGCGTCGTAAATTCACGCACCCAGAAAGAAGCCTACGTCTTTGCACCGGCAACGCTGAAAAGCGTCACCTACGGCTTCCTGGCCGTGAACAGCCGCTTTACCGCCTCCGGCGACGGCGTGGCGCAACTGGGACGCTCTCTTGATGTCGACAGCGCCACCAGTGGCCAGGTGGTGATCCGCGACAGCGCCATCAATGAAGGCTTCAACGTGGCGAAACCGTGGGCCGACGCGGCAATTTCCAACCGCGCGTTCAGCGGCAACACCGGCGCCGCGGATGCGAAAGGCGTGCCGCAGCGTAATCTCAACGACAGCAGCTTCAACCGCATGTGGGAATACAATAACCGCGGCGTGGGCAGCGTGGTTGTCGCAGAGCCGAAGCAGTAAATCTTCGCGAGGGGGAGCGCGTCTCCCCCTTTTTCCTCTCTTTTCCCCCTCTTTTTCTTAGCGCCGTGCTCTTTCGCGACTTTCTCTTCTGCTTTTTTCCTCCGCTGCGCCCCTCAATTGATCGCTACCGCAGCCGCTTCTCTTGCGCGTGCAAAAAATAGCGTTTTCTGGCGAATAAATATCTGCGCTGATGCGTTTACTCTCTGTAACAACACAACGGCCTTCCGGCACGCTTCCCCGCGAAAGGGATACCGCCGGGTTACCCGCATCGTTGCCCCTGGAGACGAAAAATGAACACTCTTATCTCATCGATTGTGCCGGCTTCACGCCGCTTAATGGTTCCGGCACTGCTATGTTTGTTATATGCATCGCCGTCATTCGCCATGGGCGATAACAGCACCCAGAGCAAAACGCCGGACTGCCCCAGCGGACAGGTGTATGACAGCGTCAGCAAACGGTGCGTCCCGGATAAAACCAGCAGTCTTAGCGACCAGGATAAAACCAACTACGCCTATCATCTGGCGAAAAAAGGGGAATATCAGGCGGCACTGAACCTGCTGGATTCGCTGAAAAACGGTAATACTGCCGAAGCCTGGAACTATCGCGGCTATGCCACCCGTAAGCTCGGACGTACGGATGAAGGGATTGGCTATTATCAGCGCGCGCTGGCGCTTGAGCCCAACTACGCCAAAGCGCGTGAGTATCTTGGCGAAGCGTGGATGGTAAAAGGCCGCCGGGATTTGGCGCAGGAACAGCTCAAAGTGATTTCCGGGATTTGCGGTCAAAGCTGCGAGGAGTATCGCGATTTGCAGGCCGCCATTAACGGACATCCGGAATCCTGAAGCTCATCGCGAGGGTAAAAAAATTACTACCAGCGACGTTCGCTCACAGCTTGCCGCACATCTGGCCCGTCTTTGGCGCTACGGGCTAATTCTGTCGCACAATCGCGATATTGCCGAAGAGCTGGTTCAGTCAACCTGTGTTCGCGCGCTCGAACGGAGCGCGCAGTTTACGCCGGGCACCCGTATCGACCGGTGGCTGTTCACTATTCTCCACTCCATCTGGATTTCCGAGCTGCGGGCGCGTCACGTCCGAAGGGGGCAAGGCTTCGTCGAAAACGACCCGCAGCTCGCCACAGACGATCGCGAAATGAATGAGGATCATCGCCAGTATCAGCAACTTATGCGTCAGGTCAGCGCCCTGCCGGAAGCCCAGCGCAACGCGGTGTTTTTAGTGTATGTTGAAGGTTTTACCTATCAAGAGGCGGCAGACACGCTATCGGTCCCCATCGGTACGGTGATGAGCCGGCTGGCGGCGGCGCGATCGACGCTGGCAAAAGCCCCCGCTACCGCCGCTGCAGCCAGGGAGAAACGCTTGTGAAATCATCCTTTTTTACTCCCCCCTATGGCGATGAGGCCATTATTGCCTGGCTGGATGGCGAAATGAGCGCTCCCGACGCCCTCCGCTTTGAAGCCGCCTTCAGAGAGGATCGGCAGCTGGCCGCACGCACCGCCGAACTGAAGAGCATCGCGCAGAATTATCAGCAGGCGTTTGCCCCGCTGCTGGAGCAGGCTCCCGTCGCGCGCATGCGGAGCCGGCTTGATGCCCATCTGGCAGCAATGCCCGCGCCGAAGAGCTCTGCACCTCTCCCGGCCTTTAGTCGCCGCGCCATGATTGCCGCCTCGCTCACTTTTTTACTCATCGGCAGCGGCTTAGGCTATCTGGCCCGTCCCGATGCCGGTGAACCTGATGAGAGCGAAAACATTCGCGATCTTGAGGCCCGTTACATGTCGCTCTACAGCGCGGAAACCCTGCTCGATATGGACAGTTCACCGGCGATATTACAGCGCGGCCTGGCGCGTACCGCCGAGGATATCGGTTTAGCGCTCAAGCCGCAGCAGCTCGCGCTACCGGGCGCCGAGCTAAAAATGGTGCGTATTCTGCGCTATGAGCGCACCACCATTGCGCAGATCGCCTGGATTCACGCGGCGTATGGGCCGATGGCGCTGTGCATCTCTCCGGACAGCCCGCAAAACGATACCAGGATAGCCGCGGAACGGCGACACGGCATGAATCTCGCTTGGTGGCGCGCTAACGGGTATCAGTTTGTGCTGATTGGTCGCAATCCTGGCGCGCAATTGCACGATAACGCCCGCCAGTTGCAGGACTTACTGTCATAGCCAACGTCGCCGTTCGGGGCGATGACCAGCGATCGCGGGCGATGTTTCGCTGAGAATTGCCGCCGGCCATCGCATCCGGCCGCTAAATATTTTTCACCCGGCGAAACTTTCTTTCTCACTCCGGCGAACTGTATAGCAGAGTCACCTGACCAGAACGCCCTGACATCGCTGGAGCTAATAATGAAACTGATGAAAAACCTTGCTCGTTCTTTGACCCTGACCGTCGCGCTTGGCCTGTCCGCCACCGCATTTAACGCCGGCGCGGCGCTGCCCGTCGGCGCGAAAGCCCCTGCTTTCGAACTGCAGGGCGCCTTAGCCGGTAAACCGATCGCCTTCTCCCTGCAGCAGGCTTTGCAAAAGGGGCCGGTGGTGCTCTATTTCTTCCCGGCGGCATTTACCGCCGGCTGCACCATTGAGGCCCACGACTTCGCCGAAGCCAGCGATGAATTTAACAAAATGGGTGCCACCGTCATCGGCGTCACCGCCGGTAACACCGATCAGGTTAGCGATTTCTCTAAACTGGAGTGCCGCGATAAGTTCGCCGTCGCCGCGGATCCGGGGGCCAAAGTGGCCGCGCAGTATCAAACGCTGATGGAGATGAAGGGCAAGACCGTTTCCGACCGGACTTCATTTGTCATTGCGCCGGACAACACGATTCTGCTCAGCTACACCGATCGAAATCCGGATGCCCATATTGAGAAAACCCTGGCCGCCGTCAAGCAGTACGACGCCGCCCACCCGCAAACCCACTAAACAAAGAGGCCAGCGATGCTCACCGCCATGCTGGCCGCCTTTATTGGCGGCATCATACTCAACTTTATGCCCTGCGTTTTTCCGGTTATCTCCCTGAAAGCGCTCGGGCTTCTGCGCCATACGGATAACGCCGTGGGCGCTCGTCGCGAAGGGCTGGCTTTTTTACTTGGTGTGATGGTCACCATGATGCTGCTGGCCGCCGTTCTGCTGGCCGCCCGCGCCGGCGGCGTCGCTGTCGGCTGGGGATTCCAGCTGCAATCGCCGCTGGTGATTGCCCTGCTTTCGCTGGTGATGCTCGCCGCCGCGCTGAACCTGCTGGGGGTGTTTGAGGTCGGGCTATCGGCGCAGCGCGTCGGCGCTCTGGATATTGGTCGCGGCGCCTTTGTACGCTCGGCGATGACCGGGGCGCTGGCGATCGTCGTTGCAACCCCGTGCGCGGCGCCGTTTATGGCCAGTGCGATTGGCTATGCGCTGGTGCAGCCGCCGGCCAGCGCGCTGGCCGTGTTTTTTGCCCTCGCGCTCGGTTTTTCCGCGCCATTCACCCTCGTTTCGCTGTTTCCGGCGCTGGCTTCTCTCCTCCCCCGGCCTGGCAGGTGGATGGATATGCTTAAACGTGCGCTGGCCTTTCCGATGTTCGGCGCTTACGCCTGGCTGGTATGGGTACTGGCGCAGCAGGCCGGTAGCAGCGCGCTGGCGACGCTACTGGCGGTCTCGGTGGTGCTGGGCTTTGCTGCCTGGCTCTATGGTATAGCCCAGCAGCGCCGCTTTCAGGGCAAAGGGCACAGGAGCCTGTTCGCCGTCACCGGCGTGCTCGCCGTCGCGGTTATTGCTCCGCTGGCCGGTCTGATTCATGCCGATTCCGTGCCGCCCGGCGCACAGACTGTCGCGACCGCCGGGAGCGCTGCGGAAAAATGGACACCGCAGGCCGTCGAGGCGCAGCGCGGCCACGGCAAAGCGATCTTTGTTAACTTCACCGCCTCCTGGTGTATCACTTGCCAGGTTAACGAAAAGACATCGCTTTCAACCCAGGCCGTAAAAGACGCGCTGGCAAAAACCGGGACGCTGTATATGGTGGCAGACTCGACTAAATTTAATCCGGATGTCGATGATGCGCTGAATCAGTTTGGCCAGGGCGGTCTGCCGCTGTACGTGGTCTATCCTGCCGATGGCGGGCCGCCAAAAGTACTGCCGCAGCTCCTGACGCCGGGCATCGTCGTGAACGCGCTGAACCAGGCCACCGGCAAAAAAGCATAAACGCAACAAGGCGGATTATGGAAATAAACGATAGCGCGCGCGAAAGCTGGCCCGCGCTAATGGCGCAGGCGCAGGCGGGCGATCGGCTCGCCTACACCCGGCTGTTAAAAGCGCTGGTCCCGGTCATTCGTTCGCAGATACGTAAGCGAATCGCCGACGACGCGTTAGTCGAAGATGTCATTCAGGATGTGCTGCTGACGGTGCATCGGGTACGCCATACCTACGATCCGACCTACCCTTTTTTGCCCTGGCTGATGGCGATTATCTCGGCGCGGGCCGTTGATGCGTTGCGCCGTCGCGGCCGCTATCAGCAGTGGGAGATCCCCGAAGAGACGTTGCCGGAAGCGGCAACGTTAGCGGATCCGCAAAAACGGGATAGCCGGGAGGAGCTGGCAGGCTATTTGCGCCAGCTCCCCTCCCGCCAACGAGCCATTGTGGAGCATGTCCATCTACGCGAAATGAGCCTGACGGAAGCCGCTGCACATAATAATCTGAGTGTCGCCGCAGTGAAATCGCTGCTGCATCGGGCGCTGAAAAACCTGCGCCGTTTTGGAGCTCATCATGACGAATCATGACCTGTTAATAGACAAGCTGGGGCGCGACATGCGGCCGGTGAAACGCCTGCCATCGACCGGCAGGCGGGTTCTGAGCTGGCTGGCAGCGGCTCTGCCGTGCGCGGTGGCCGCCAGTTTCCTTGTGCAACGCAGCCCGACCGACTGGTCACAGCCTGGCGCCTCTCTGGCGGTGGTGCAGCTGCTGCTGGCTTTTGTGCTCGGCGCGCTGGCGATTCGTAGCGCCTTCACGATGAGTATTGCCGGTCGGCGTTCTCTCAGCTGGAAAGCCCTGCTGCCGATTGGGCTGATGTGGCTGGGGCTGAGTATCAGCAGCATTCCCTATCCGGCGCTGCGGGTGCCGGAGAGCGACAGCACGCCCTGCTTTACCTTTTTGCTGGTGGTCAGCACGCCAATGATGGTACTGATGATTGCCAGCCTGCGCCGCACCCGAACGCTACATCCGGTGCGCAGCCTGGGGATGGCAGGACTGGGCATTGCCAGCATGGCGGTCAGTCTGCTGGCGTTTTGCCATCCGGTACATCTGCACGCGATAGATTTTGTCATGCATCTGGCGGCGATAGTCACGATCGTGGCGCTGACGGTGTTGGTTGGCAGACGCTGGGTGGCGCTGGATTAACGGGCGTTCTCCGCTACCGATCGGGACGGGGCATCCGTCAGGTTGATGGCTCTTTGTTTGCCAGCGCCTCAGGCTGCGCTAACCGATAAAAAAAACCTCGCCGCAGCGAGGTTTTTTCTCAGCAACTTAGTAAGCGTTAACCACCACCCACATTGGCCCCTGACCGACGGCGTAGCGCCCTTTCTCGGTCAGCAGCCCCTGCTCACCGGCGATCTCATAGACCGCAATATGGTGTGATTTCTGCCCCGCAGCGATCAGATATTTACCGCTGTGATCGAGATTGAAACCGCGCGGCTGCGCCTCCGTCGGCTGATACCCTTCAATCGACAGCACGCTGCCATCTTCGGATACGCTGAAAATGGTGATAAGGCTGGCGGTGCGGTCACAGGCGTACAGATGACGGCCATCCGGCGTCAGATGAATATCCGCCGCCCAACGTACGCCGGTAAAATCGGCAGGCATCATATCCAGCGTCTGGACGCACTCAATTTTGCCATGCGGATCTTTCAGCGCCCAGACGTCAACGGAGCTGTTCAGTTCATTCACGCAGTAGCCGTATTGTTGATTCGGATGGAACACCATGTGACGCGGACCGGCCCCTTCAACGGTGGTCACTTCCGCCGGTTCTTGCGCGGCGAGGAATCCATCATCGCTGAGGGTAAACAGGCAAATACGATCCTGTTTCAGCGCCGGGACCCACAGGGTGCGGTTGTCGGGAGAAATATTGGCCGAGTGGCACCCTTCCAGTCCTTCCACAACGGCCACCGTTTCACCCGGCAGGCCATCGATCAGCGGAGTCACGCTCACGCAGCCGGCGTTATAGGACGCGCTGAAGACAAAACGGCCCTGATGGTCGGTCGAAATATGCGTCGGGCTGCCCGGCAGCGCCGCTTCGCCGGCGAAAGTCAGCGCGCCGTTATCGGGCGCAATGCGGTAAGCCAGGACGCGAAACTCCGGACGTACGCCAACGTAGAGATACTCTTTATTCGGGCTCACCACCATCGGCTGAACCTGACCCGGGGCATCCACAACCTGAACAAGCTTCAGGTTACCCTCAAGATCGAGACTCCAGACATGAATCTGCTGGCTTTCCGGGCTGGCGGTATAAACGGTTTGTTTCATGACTGCTCCTTTCCTCACTGCACAGGGAAAACGTATACATTTCATTCATCAAGCTGCTGAGCTGATGCAATGTATAGACTCTTTTAACGGTAGATGCTGAAAAATTTGCCCCGCTGGCATAGCGGTGTACCATCATGTCAGGCAATTTTTTCATCATTAACCGGAAACAACACATGACATCACGCGTGATTGCACTGGATTTAGACGGCACCCTGCTCACCTCCAACAAAACTATCCTGCCCGCCTCGCTGGAAGCCCTGGCCCGCGCCAGAGCGGCTGGGTTCCAGGTGATCGTCGTCACTGGCCGACATCACGTCGCTATCCATCCTTTTTATCAGGCACTGGCTCTGGATACACCTGCAATTTGTTGTAATGGCACTTATTTGAATAGGTGAAGCATTACTACAAAATATTTTTCAGCTCTTCAGTGCTTCCCTTTCCATGAGTTACAAGTTTTGATCAACAAAGTAAGCGGTGTACTATCAGAGCAATCACAAACTAAGACACAGCGAAAATAGCATGAATTATCAGGTAATAGCTCTCGATCTGGACGGTACTTTATTAACCCCAGAAAAAAAAATCCTTCCTGAATCACTCACTGCCTTAGAGAATGCCCGTAAATCTGGTGCAAAAGTCGTCATTGTTACTGGAAGGCATTTTGTTGCAATTCATCCATTTTATCAATCACTTGGCTTAGATACTCCTGCAATATGTTGTAATGGTGCATTATTGTACGATTACCAAGAAAAGAAGGTGCTTGAGTCTGATCCCCTGCAATCTGAAGAAGCTATTCGACTGATTGACCTGCTTGATAGTTACGATGTTCATGGATTGATGTACGCCGATGACGCCATGATTTATCAAGAGGCAACCGGACACATTATCCGTACTGAAAATTGGGCAAGATCCCTGCCAGAATCGCAACGTCCTGTGTTCAAAAAAGTAAACTCGATACGAGAAGCCGCACATGAAGTATCTTCTATCTGGAAATTTGCTCTGACCGATACTGATATAGTGAAGTTGCAAGATTTTGCAGATGTGGTTGAAAGTGAGCTTGGCCTTGCTTGTGAATGGTCTTGGCATGATCAGGTAGATATAGCCCAAAGCGGAAACAGTAAGGGTAAACGCTTAGCACAATGGGTTGAATCTCAGGGTTTATCTATGAACCAAGTTATCGCTTTTGGTGACAACTACAACGATATCAGTATGCTAAAGAATGCTGGTCTTGGTGTAGCTATGGGTAACGCTTCTGATAAGGTAAAAGATAGTGCTGATCTGGTTATAGGTGCTAATGTTGAGCCTGGAATAGCAGAAATAGTTAATAAGTATTTTGAATTACAATCGTAACCGTTAAGATTAGTTTTGAAAGCAAACCGGCTAAGCCTTTAGGTTGCGTCATATAATCAAATAAAATTTTAAGGATGAAGAATATGAAAGAAGCAGATTTTGAAGCTAAATACCCAAAAGATAAGTTTGACTATGTCCGCAAAAGCTTTAGAACTAAAGGAACTATGGGACAAACTGAAATTGAAGTATTTGATATTTTGTCTAAGGAAACAGGCGAAGTCGTGCGTACAGCTACACGTACTGAACACACTAACTTGCGTGGTTTAGATACTACTGTTAATTGGGAATAATAAATCATTAAGGACAATGGAAATGATTTTATTTTTTATTACACTACCAGTATTAGCCTTAAATATAGCAATTATGTATTTAACTAATACAGATCCAGCCATATTATTAGGCTGGGAGTCACTTGCTTTGACTTTACTTGGCGTTAGCTATTTAGGTAAAGAATATGGAACTTACACAAATAAAGCTGGTAAAAAAATCGATATACTTAATGTTGTTGCAGTTGCTGTAGCTGTTTCTGCTGGATTTGGGCCGTGGGCAGCTAATTTTGGCAATAATAGTAATGATAGTAATATCTATGTTTTTATCGCAGGAATTGGATTAATCGGCCTGTTTTTAGACTGGTTACTATTTAAAAATAAGCAAACCAGCCGAACAGTACATCAATCAGAGACAATTATAGATGAAACCAACTCAGAGACAAAAATCACTACTATCATAAAAAAATAAAGCCCCTTGCGGGGCTTTACTTTTAATTGCCACTAAGTAGCAAGATTAGAATTCTGATAATGTCAGATAGTGGGAATGAGAACACAACAATACCAAAGTAATCTAAAAGCGGTACTATGATGTAGTTGTATGTAAGAATGATAGTACAAGCATAACCTAAAAATGATCTCCACCCTTTTCCAGCTTTAATCTCTTCACGGTTAGTTTCCTGTGCCTCATTTGTCTTTTCTGTTTCAAGCTCGTCTTTTGATTTCTCTACTTCGGTTTTGTTCTTAGTAAAAAGACCAACCCCTGATTTGATAAGATCTATGATAATACTTAACATATTTTATCCTTGTATTTGGCAAACACAAGAAAATACGCGATGACCTTTGTAGATGTGGTTATAAGATAGTAATACCTGCACGTCTATTTTATTTTTCTGCAACTCTACCATCAGTACATCACCATCACTTACGTTAGGTTTTGTATGATGATGAAAGCTGTATACGACTAAATCACCTTTTGTTTTATCAACCTTCTTTTTTATGAGCTTACTACCAGATAGTGCTTTATCATATGGTAAGGTAACACTTACTGGTTGGATTGTCTGAAAAGAAAAATCTGTTAGTACAGAATGATCATAACATGGGAAATTTTCTAAGTTATCCATCTTAATTCCTCCAACGGTAATCAAACGTACCGCGTAATGTTCTTAATTGTTCTATTACTTGTTTCTCGGTTTCATCGTAGAAATCAAACAATGGCTTTCTACCAACGGAACCATAGTAACCAATAACCCTTTTTTCACGTGCCAACTTGGGATTACGCTTAGAGGATTTCTTGGTAGTATCGATCAAGTACGTATTTCCGTTCTTGCTCTTTACCTTTTTGTATTTATCACTCTGAGTTCTTGAGCGTAGTTGTGTAATGTTCCCCTGCTTCGTTAACTTTGCATTCTTGTACGGAATAATTTTTCCTTCGTTAATGTGTCTGTAAGCAGGATCAAGAATGTACTTCAAGTATGAAGTTTGATTAGGTAGTACTATGATCTGGTTTACAGTCTTGTAGTCACTAATCTTTCTAAAGTTAAAGAACATACTCTTACCAGTAAACGGTACACCACCACCTGCTACATCATTATCTACTTTACGTTGCATATGCTGGGTAACTATACGGATACGGTTGCTTAGTTCTTTTTTGAACTCTTGCCCTATCGCTGGGCTATTGTTGTTTATAAAACGCCTCATATCATTTGGGCTATTGCCCCTACGCCATGCCATAATTCATCCTTAATTTAAAATTTCATATAGTGATTGTAGGATTCCCCGAATACGTACAGCATCCTTACCACTCGGTAATCTTGCCTTATGCATAACAGAAAGATTCAGATTACCTGTTTTCAGTCCTTCATTTATGATGAGTGCTGTTTCTACGAAAAGTGTTTCTTTCATTGATGGGAAAGCCCACAAAATGGTACGAGTATAATCTAAACCCTCTTCTATCTTTTGATTTACTATCTTTGAACTTGAACTGTACTCACGCCATCCATTTTCGATTGAATTAGCTTTTAGTTTCTTAACGTCCTTAACTCTCTTATACATCTGCTTACTACCAATATAAGAGGTGTTGTCCTCAAACTGGAACAAGTACACGAATCCTACATAACTACCGTTTGTTAATTCTCCCTCACTCCAATCATCATTGTAATTCCATTGCTTCATATAAATACCCTATGATAACTGTTATAAGGTATTTATTTAATGGATATAAAAAACAGACTAATTAACTATGAGGGTTCAATTGCCTATCAAACTAAAGTTGGTTATTTTAAGAATGGTAAATTCTGGACATATAAAGATAGTCTTGGTTATCCAACTATTGGGTACGGTAGACTACTAAAATCCGGCGAATCATATCCAAACGGCATTACACCAGAACAAGCCGAAAGGATGTTAGAAGAAGATATCAGTACTGCTAAGTCTGCTGTTCGTTCAATAGGATTAGATTTGCCTGCTGACTGGCAAGACTTCATGATCATTATGGTTTTTCAACTTGGCCTATCAGGTACTTTAAAGTTCAGAAAGATGATTCAAGCCTTACGTGATAAAAACTATAAAGAAGCGATTGTACAAGCTAAGGATTCACTATGGTACGGACAAACAAAATCACGAGTAGATCAGATGATTGTAGAACTCACCAACAAATAAAAAAGGGGCTATTTAGCCCCTTTTGTTTTTTAGCGTTTCAAGCATAGCAATCACACGCTCAATTTTAATATCAAGCATATGCACACTATCTTCTAAGTTTTTCAAAGTCTGCTTCATCTGATCTTGTTCCTGCTCAAGCGAAGTTAGAGACTGATCCATCAAAGCAACTTTTGTTTCAACGGTAGAAATACGTGCATCTAATTCGTCTGAGTCAGATGTAAAATCCCTATAAACAGTCCAGCACAATACTAAAGCGGAAACAACTAATGAACCAATTGTTAAAATGTCCATTTATGTTCCTACATATTATATTTGGTAATAGTATTTATGAACTTAGTTATAGAGCGGTTGATCCCCTGCTCTGTAAACCCATGCTTGGAAATCAGCAGGAACATTTAGTGAAGCAGTAGAACCACGGCTTGTAGTACACATAACATAGATATAGTTCCAGTTACCGCGACCAACACGAGGTATAAAAACACCATTTAAACGATAAGTATAAGGTGTATTGTGTCCATCGTTACCTGCATCTATGTAAGCCAAATTGGTTAACCCAATTCCATCACCACCCATACGTATATAGAAGTACTGGCGTTCATAACTTGCAAGACTGATTGACATATTACTATCTAAGTATCTGTCAAAATCTTCACCACGTATACGCAACGCTACATAGTGTTGGTTCGGTACTGGAGATAAGCCGACTGTACCACCACTAACCACCTTCGAACCAAAAAGGAATTGATTAGACTGGATGCCTGTTGATTGTGGGCGACAAACATCACCAACTATACGAGTAGCACTTAACGTACCAAGAATATTACAGTTTTCATTGATAGTAACGTTGTTGAGTACCCCACTGTTCGCAAAAATTGTACCGCGAATAGTAGCGTTACTAAAGTTGGCAGTACCATTCTTGTTGATCATCCAACCATTTGAACCATCCCAATTACTTGATTGTATCTGCTGGCTGATTTTGGCTGAGTCTATTTCACCATTCATGATATGTGCATTACGAATAGCAGCATTGGCGATTTTAGTATTATCAATAGCGGCGTTTTGAATCTTGGCGGTAGTAACTGCTAAGTTGTTAATTTGAGCTGTATTGATACTCGCATCAGCTATAACCGCTGAGTTGATGTAAGTCTTGCCGTTCTGAATCACAAACGGATAAACCTTATCACTCTGTTTAGCACTATCAGTACTGATCACGCTGAAGCGATCCGCCATAACGGTAAATATTGATGTTTTTTCATCTGCTGCAAGAGCAATACCCGTTACATTGCCGTTGTTTGATACCTGTAGCTGCCAGCGTGAACCAAGTTCATCTACGATCTGTTTCTCAACAATACCTGTAGCTTTATCACTGTTAAGTAGCCCATCAATTACATCATCATTCAGCTTACTGTAAGGTACTTTCGTGTTCTGGTTAAAACCGATAGTAGGCGACCATACAAGTTCATCCTGACCGAATACGTCATACGCTGCCACACGTGCGAACCAGCTACCATCCTCAACGCCGAACGACGCACTATAGCGGTTCGAACTACTGAAATAGTGGGTATCTGAACTGAACCCCTCATCTTTGGCGATCTGCATAACGATACCTGAGTAATCAGGGATGTTTGATTCAGTCCAGTCGATGAACACATTTTCATAACCGTTACGTAATGTGATACCTAAGATTTGTGGATGCTGCGGGTTACTTACCTCTATCTGTACTTCCTCACTGTAGATACCAGTACCCCAACCATGAGCGATGATACCAAACACGCGATAACGGCTTAGGCCATCGCTGGTATTCATTGCAAATGTATACGTCCAGTTGCTTGTAGTGGTGTAGTACGAGGTGATGTAGTTCCTGTATCGGTCATACACACGAATTTCATAATGTTTAAAGAAATCAGTAAATGTTTTTCCATTAACAGCAACATTACTCTGATCATCCCATCTGAAAATAAAATCCTGAGCATAAGTCTGATTTAGACCAACATCATCATTCACCATATTAAGGTTAGTTATTTTAGGTAATGCAAAAATAACTTGCGGTGTTTGATTATAGATTGCTACTAATTCTGATGAATAACCTAATGTGTTATACGCCTCAATAGCAAAATCATACTGTACACCATATAGTAGATTCAAAATTTCAAAACTGGTTGAGTACTGCCCTACGTTACCGATGTTAACCCAAGTACCGGAATCACTACGCTTGTAGCGGATCTTGTATCCACGTACTGAGGTATCCTGACTGAGATCCCATGTTAGTAGTACTGCGTTACCTGTAGCTGTTGCCCCAAGACGCTGAGCCTTTAGATTACTTGGCGGTTCTACGTATGTTGGGTTAGGTAGATTGGTCAATCCATCCTGTGGGAACTGCCCTGGATCTTTGCCCTGATACACCCCATCAGCGTAGGAAATTGCTGTAATCTGGATGATGCCTGTTTTGTCTACAGTCATTGGTACAGTACGTTGCACACATCTATACTTGTTATTACTAAAACCGGCTTCATCAAAATCGATTGTAAAAACATCGAATACTTTCAAGTCTGATACGTAAGTGTTGAATGTGATGGTATTGCTGATGTACTTAGATTTGAGCAGTTCGATATTACTTAGTGTTGCAAGTTGAGTCTTATCCTGTACCCAAAGGTAGTTTAAATCCTTCTTGATAATGTAACCATCTTTAGTAATAGTTTCATTATTAAGGGCATTACTTGGATAACGGATAATATCTTGTGAATAGTCATTACCTGGGTTTGTATAGGTAGAATCCATACAGTTAAAGTACTCTGACTTTGAACCAGTTGTGATATTTACACCGCCAATAATGCTTGATTCATCAAAATGCTTAACAGGAATGTCTGGTGCATCTACGGTTAGATAGTACCTCCCATTCGATTCATAAAGTACACCACCAAATGTTTGTAGAATGTTTTCGATGTTTTCCTTAAAGGATTTATCATACTGAATATTTCCATTGGAATAGAAATGATTCTGAGCACAATAGTTTGCTATGTTAAGGAAACTGGTAATATCAATATCATTAGGATCAAGACCGAATCCAAATTCTGTATTAGTGATAAAGTCATATAGTTGGCTTGGTGGGTTTGAACTTGGTTTACGTACATTATCAGTTAAGTCATAGATCATACGTCCACGCATTTCTACCGATAATGTATAGTTCTGGTTCGTTAGAATTCCATCAATTAGTGAATCGTTGGTTTTCTTGATTACAGTACAGATCTGTACAAGACCATCACCACGCATGTTGTCAGTCCATTGACTGCCGCCATATTGACGGGCAAGCGTCATAGAACCACCGTAGGAAGGCTTACCGAAACGTACCTCAATCTGCAAGTACTTGCGGTACTTCTCAATCATCATTGAGGTAGGTACGATCCCCTCTGTGGTGATGTACGCACCATCCATGAGTACCGGAGCATTATCAAAATAGATCTGCTTGATTACGCCTTGTGATTGTTCCCCTGGTACTTGCCCGATTTCACCGATACTGATCGCGTGAACCGTACATAACTGGTTTGAAGTACCTTTATAGACGTTCTGCCATACGACGATAGAGCCTAACTTGTTATAGGCGACTTCTGTTGCGTTGCGGTTAGAACCACCGTATGAAATTGGTATGCCAGTACTTGGTGATGTTGAACGGGCATTGTTACTACCCGTACTCGGATACGTTACCCCCATTTGACCTACATTCATCATCTGTGATGAACTAATGTAAGATAGTGCTGCTGTACCAATACCTATAGCTACTACTGCTGCTAAAGCTAAACCTGCTGCGTATGCTGCTGCCGCTGCTGATGCTCCTGCGATAATAGCTACGGCAACTGCTGCTACTGCCATAGTTATTCCCCTTTAAATCTGTATATTTTGTCTTTTTCATTTGGGATATATTGAGAAACGATATAGTTGGATTTATCTTCTGATAAAATTACAACTTTCCCTCGCCAATAAACTGTACTGTGACCTGATGAAATAATTATATCCCCATCAAGTGGTTCACTTACCAATTGGCCTTTTTCTTTACACAATAGATGTAGAGTAGAATAACTACAGTTTGCTTTTGCGTATTTTCTACCTGCTGTTGGTGTTGTGTATTTCTGATAGATTTCATCACGGTAATTACTACCAGTAATCATATCTATTACGGTAAGTACCATGATATGACAATCATTAGTACCGTACACTAACGGTTCACCAACTAAACCACTTAGGTACTCTGTTATAAATCCATTTTTCATTATTTCTTACTACTCTTCCAGAATTGCTCTGAACTATTTAGTATGCCGATTAAGTCAAAGAACTTATCGCCAGTATGCATTGATTGGTGTACTGATGTACTTGATAACAAGCGTTGTGTCTGATCTAATTTCTTCCACATCGAACTTAGATTAACAGTAGTTTCATTTGTGGTATTACTTGCTGCATTGTTAAAGTCAGAACTAAAGTAATCGATGTAACCACTGAACATACGGTAGGCATAAAGAATGCTACCTGTAGCCGGATTAACAATCCCCATCCAGATGTTTACTTTTGCATCATTCCATAATCCACGTAAGGCCATAGAAAGATAATCCTGGCTTACGTTACTTACTTTCAATGAAGTACCGTTATTGTTGATTTGTGTTTTTTCTACATAATTCGCAAATGATGAATCAAGAAAATCAGGAACCGATTTATATGTAATGCCGTTGTAGTTCTGGTCTGCCAATGAATCAGTGAGATATATGCTGCTGCCAGTAGGTGGAAGTACATCAATTAGCTTTACCATAACGCCACACTGATAGAGTTCTTTCTCTGTTAGAATCGTTTTGTTATCACCACGAGTCAGATTCCAGTAACTAACAAGTTCTGGATTGTTTAGTACATTGTTTGGAATTGACATAATTAACCTCTGATGTTTTCGGTTGCGTTTATTGTCACTTCCATTACGTTAGTACTTGGCATTTTATATGCTGCGTTCTGTGGTGTAAGAATAAATGAACCTTGAATATTGTCATATTTCATTACTTCCCCAAGCTGAATATTTTTAACAAGACCAGGGAAAATAGTAATCACACTGCCATTATTGGCGATAATTCGATACAGTTTAGTGTGTCCATTGAATTGTACTAATGTACCAACCTCAAGAGAATTAGCATTCACGGCAATTGAAGTTGCCCCTGCTGCCCTTGCTGCGGTTGCCTGTACCTGTGAGATTTGAGTACCGTTGTATGTGCTCCACCAACCAAGAGGCATTGAGAACGGTTTGCCCTGACCATATAATGCGTAGAAGTTAGCGAGTTCTGCACGGTTCATTTTGTTCAAGGTAACTTTAAAACTAAGGGTAAAGTACTGCGAACCAACCACACGTGTAATAGTTTCACCTGTCCAGGTTTGGTTTTGGTATTGCGGTATATTATCCGTTAACATGAACTCACTAATAAGAGCGTTGTTTAACATATTATTATTCCTTTAATGATTAGCCCACAATCCATGTGGGCTATATGATATTTATACGTTATTTTTTTGAGATTTACGTGTTGCCTGGACTATTACATCAGCGTGTTTATCACACATCTTTTGGAAATCAGCATCTGAGATTTGACCATTACTATTAATAATTAATGGTGCATCAATTTTAACATCACCTGATTTACTGCCATCCTGATTACTCAAGTATTTGGTTAAATCTTGGTTTAATGATTTACCTACTACACGTTCACCTTTTTCAAGATTGTATGTACCAGTACTTGGTAGTGAATCCCATCCATCGTGGGCTTGCCCCTGGATAGCTGTACCCTTGATAGTACGTACAATGGAAGCACCCTGAGCTGCTACCTGTAGCCCTGCTGCGATCCCCATAGGCCATCCAAGTTTTATGGCTTCGGATATGCCCTGCTGGATGTTGATCACTGCCTGAGCAATGGCAATGCCTTTGCTTACGGCAAATGCTGCCTTTGCCGCTGCTGATGACTCACCGAACACACCAGCCATGATATCCCCTACGTTACCTGCCCCCGCTTGCCACATCCCTAACGTACTGGTTAGTGCGTCTGCGGTTAATCGACCACGTTTTATATCGGCGTTGGCCTGAATCGCTGTTAGCTGATCCTGGTACTCCTGGAATCCAATTACTTTGGCATCGTATAGAGCCTTAGCCCCATCTTGGTTCTCTTGTTCTTCGGTGTTGATGTTCTGGTTCTGTACTTGATCTGGCGAAAAATCTAACGGGTTCTTGTACCCTAAACCCTGACTAACGGTATCATTCATCCAGGTAGTACCCGCTGCTGCTGCTCGTGCCTTAGCATCTGGTGTTGCATTGGGATCGTTAGCAATAGCTGCAATGTTCTGTGCCTGTTTTAGTCTGTCAGTTTCATCAAGCATTTGATCAACCATATCTTTGTACTTAGTTTTACGGCTTTCATATTGCTTGGATAACATATCTGTAATTTCAGATTCAGAACTACCAGCTAATTTACCTGCTTCACGTATACGCTTTTCAATCTGATCTTGTTCATAGTTAAAACGGGTAATACGTACTTGAGTTTCATTAGTACCGATCTGTGATAACGTTTGTTCTAATAATGCCTTTGCTCTCTTCGTTTGCTCATTAATTTTATCTTGTGCTGCCTTAGCTGCTTTCGCTGCGGCATCATCTTTTTTTAACTTTGCATCACGTGCTTTATCTTCATCGGCTGTTAGGCTTTTTACTAATTTCTCTCTGTTGTCTTTATAACCTTCATCAAGTTTAGCTAAATCGGCATTCATAGCTGCCTGATCGCCTTTATATGCTCGTACCAAAGAATCTTTAATAGTTGCTCTTAATTGTGCATGTGTTGCATCAAGGGTATCAATCTGTGCTTGAGTTTTTTGTTTAGCGGAAAGATAAGGTTTTAATGCAGTATCAATTACGCTTCTATCTGAGCCTTTATTGTATTCTTCTTTCTGTTTATCAAGTAGGTTATGTGCTGCATCAAGATTTGCTAATAAGTTTGCAAAGGTTTTATTATTTTCCTCTTGCTGCTTTTGCTGATCTGCTACTATTTGTGTACCATAGATTGAAGAATTTTTTAGTATCTGTTGTTGAAACTGTTGTTGGTACTGTTGAGTTGCCTGAATGCCTTCTTTACTAACTGCTGCTGCCGCTGCATTAACAGGTTTGCTATTAAGAATTTTCGTCATTAAATCGAGAATTTCAGCAAGGTTCTGTGCAACAGGTGCAAGGGTTGAGTTTTTCCAGCTATCCCACGCTCTGGATAAATTATTAGTTGCAGTCCTGTATTCTTCAAATTGTCGTGATTGTTCTGCGGTTAGTTGTATGGTTTCATTAGCAAGGCTGTTTTGATACTCTTGTTCACTATTAAACTCTCTGTAGATAGTCATGCGTTTTGATGCATCGTTTGCAACAGTTTCCATCATGTTTACTATCTGAGACTGACTGAATCCCATTTGTTTAGCCTGATAGTAAATCTTTGCAATAATATCTTCACCGTTTTCTGCTGCTTTCTGTAGCTCGAACATATTCAATTTCAACGGTTGAATAACGTCAGTTAACATAGAACCAGCATTGTTAGTTATGGCATCGCCCAACTTATCCTTTGAGTCTTTTATCTGATCAGCTACGTTATCCATAGTAAGACCAACGGCGGCGAACATATTAGCGGCCTGTTGAATCTGTACTATACCTGACTGTGATAGAGATGCTGCCTGAAAGACTTCAAAAGCCTTTTCTGATTGTTCCTGTACTTTTGCCATAGTTGCAGCAATGGCTAAGCCTGCCACACCTACAGCACCTGCAAAACCTGACATAGCTTTAGAGGTAGTAGATAAGCCAGTATTGATCCCACCGAATACCCCACCCGCCTGATCACCAAAGTTACCTATATCATTGGCTACATTTTTTAATGATCTTTGTAATCCTGATTCATCACCAGTGATTTCAAAAATCATTGATTGTCTATTGTTATTTGCCATTAGGCTTTACTCCCATCCAATTAAGCATATTTGCTTTGTTTTGTTCTGCGATCTTCTTCTCCCTCTCTGCATGTTGTTCAGCTAAGGTTTTATTTGAAATAATATTCAGTGAGTCGAGTTCATAGATATTAAATTTAGGTATATCTTCTTTCTTTATGTTGCCAGTACTTAACCATATTGCCTGTAGTAGTTCGGTATGCCTGATTTGCTCTATCTGTGAAGATTCAGGATCAACGATTTCTTTAAAAACTAACAGGTAGTAGAAAAGCAAAACGGGCATAGTGCAGAGTTCATCCACACTACACCCGTTGTTATACAATAAAGATAGTGATAGTTTGAGAATCGGATCGCGTCTTACTTTCCCTCTACATCCTCAACATTAAAGGATTTAGCAAAAACGTTTCCAATTTCAGCATTCAATTTTAGTTGTACAGTAAGATCAACTTTTTCTTCAACTTGTTCAGGTGAATCAAAAATCTGTTTACCTTCTTCATCAACTACACAATAGAAAATTGCCTTATATGGATCAGCACATTCTGCATGTTGGGTAATGTTAGGTAGTTTAATATATACAGTACATTCTGGTGTTAGTTCTACTGGTGTTACTTTCACACCAATAGCTTTCATAAGATTAGAGAAATCCATTTTTGTTTATCCTTGTAATTAATTCGTAGAGTATTTAGTAATTAAGCACCAGTTACTTCACCAACTGCGATTGGAGCACCCGTTACAGATACAACGAAATCACGAGTAACTACCCCGTCAAAATCACCGTTAACAACATCAGAACTTACGTAACCATTAACGATGCTGTAATATGCAGGGCCGTCTTGATCTGCGATGTTCTGGAAATAGGTAACTTTAACTTGCATGAGTTTTTGTGATGCTGCTGCCGATGCAAGTAGTTCCTGACCTGTTGAACCTGGTTTCCAGTTAACTGTTAGCGTTAGATCTGGAACACTACGAGAACCAAGAAGTTTCTTGGCGTACTGTTGACCGAAAGTATTTACGCTAACTACGTTCGATTCAGCACCTGCTGCTGCTGGGAAAGCACCAACTTCTTCAACAACGGTAAAAGTAGTTGCCTGACCGCCATTAGCTGGAGCTTCTGCGATTTCAACTTTGACATTATTACCAATGAAAATAGAATTAAAAGCCATTTTATTATTCCTTTAAATTTAGGGATAACGATCCTTGCTATCCCTTTCATATATTATTTATGTATGTAGGTTGTAGTACTTCATATATAAAGCTAAACCTCTTAGTAATTCACCTGTATAGAAACCAAAGTACATTGAATTATTTTGTGGTGTTGTAGGTGTGCCACTCCTGATAGCTGATGACCAGCTACCATTCATTACATGATTAGCACTAACTACATCGTAGTTCTGTTGTATCTCTGTGAATAGTAAATCAAGTAACTCGTGATCTGGATAACCTGCAATTGCCATCATAGAAGCACCTGCAAGCCATAAACCAGACATATGACCTGTAAAGCCATCATAGATAACTTCACCATCATCTTTAAATCGTGTTGGTGCATGACCATCATTATTCTTCATGAACCACTGCAAATAATTCATCCAGTTCTTACAGTACGTAAGTATGTTCTGTGGAATGGTGTAATCACCACGTTGATAAAGTTCATGTACTACATCACAACCTGCGAAGAACGCTCGTGGTTCATAACCAGACCAGGCCTCTTCATACCAGTGCTGCATAGTAAATTGATCGGGTTTACCATCAGGGGCATATGCTAATGCGTCTTGACGGTTCCATATATATGCTTGAGCACAAGGGCCAGGTAAAGCAGGATGGAACTTATTAGTAAACCAGTCCTGAGCATCACATAAGAACTTAATGCTATTATTTAGTCTTGTTTCATCAATTGCTGTACCTTTAAAACACCATATCACCCCTGATTGATAACCGGGGTATGGTAGCCCCCGCCAACCTGAGTAAAGCTGAGCATACGGATCTGTGATGTTACTAAATGGTATTAGTCCTGGCGTGTATGAAAGACTATCAAGCATGTAATTACGGATTACACAATCACCTAAACGTGCGGTATATCCATTACCAGTACTATCATTGAATGTTAAACTTACTAATACTGAATAATCGCCCGTACCACCATCATTATACAGTGTTGGCAAATCGTTAACACAATACCAATCAATACGACCTGAAACGCCATCAATCGGATCGGTATCAAGTAATAGTGTAAATTCTTCACGTCCTGTTAGCGTTGGTTGTCCTGGCTGTTCATCACCTTCCTGATGGTCTGGTTGATAGGAACTTAACTTGAAATCAAGTACATTAAACGTTTGTGTTAACCATGCCCCATTACTTGCTGGTAGCATAGCCCACCAACGCCAACCAAGATCATCAGTAATACGGATATTAAAATCATCAGCATATGTTCTATACGTGAATGTGTTTAAGTCCTGTGTTTCATCATCAAAGATCCAGAAACCTACTGTAGAACTTCCGTCAGAATCCATTGTAGTAGAAATTACATTGTCATAGTACGTACCAGCGATACCGGAAACAAATTGTAAAGTAGTTACTGTATTATCCCCATAATCAGAAATCATACGCATATCTGCCGTTAGATATTGTCCACCATCTGGTTTAGCAATACGTGTAAAGTGGTTCATTGGAACATCCATTGAAATAACACTGCCATCAGTATTTGTAATAGGTAAACCACAACGGTATCGTACCGCACCATCTTCTGTTTTAGTTTTATTAACTGTCATTGCTACAGCAAGACTTAACGCCTTTCCTGTAGTATCAACACCACCATATTCAACATGGAAAGTAGAACTATTATTGAACTTGAACCATATAGATTGTTGTTCAAGGGTTGTTTGTGCTGAAGCACTTTGACTAATTACTATATAGCCATTTGAATCACGTGAATATGATGCTACTTGGTCACTTGGATAGAAATAATCATATGAGATACCGTCTGTAAATGGCGTTAATGCGATAGTACTTTTACGGAAAAACATATCATATTTGTCAATATCAGAATAACCAGTACATGTAATTAATGAATTTTGCCATGCTAAGTAATAGATACGTTCGCCTGTAATATCCCATAGTAATTTACATGCCTGACAGAACCACAATTCGGCATCTGATGCGTTATCACTGAAATCAAGAGAGCCATAGTTATCAAGTGGTACATGTACTGGCCTGTTGTGCCAACGTTCATTACGCCCCATCAGATAACCGCCGTGTTCTACAGGGTTACGTGTTGCATAGTTGAAGCGGTAATTACCGTTGATGGAAGTATCCTTGAGCTGCACTGTACCTATCTGGCTTGTTAGTCCTTCTTCCAGTACATCCCCATTACTATCAACCTTTCGCCCGGTTCTATCGACTATCCAGGCGACATCAAAGGTAGGTGCCTTAACGTCCCAATTGATAGAGTCTTCATCATCTAACCATGCATATACGGTAGCGTTAACCTGGTTCCAACCAAGCCCCGCTCTTTCGGGAAAAGCAAACCATACAGCATCGAGGTATTCACCGTAGTTAGGTGAACCATGAGGTATCTGTGTTTGTCCGTTCGTCCATGTGAACAATACGCCCTTGAACCCGCCGTGAGTTGGATACTCTGGGTCTAATGGGTAATGTGCCAGTACTGGAGCCTTGCCGTTACAAATCCAGTTACAGCGTAGTGAACCATTAGGTGGATCGGGAAACGCCACACCACGGAAGAACGCCAGGTGATAGGCATTAAAAAAATCTTTGGCACGTTGTAGGTAGTATGGTTCTTTGGTTGCCTGATACGCATAGATAGCACCAAGAATTGCTAAGGATTGTCCTTCTGTGGTTGCGTCACCGTCCGGCTGTGCTTCCCAGCCCGTTTCCGCTATAAAATGCCTGTTGTTACATAGGACGTTCTGAGGGTTTAGTACATAGTGATCTGTTTTATTGTCATTAACTAAACCCGTATTACGTTCTAAAAATTTCCAGTGCCCTTCAATCATTTGTTGGGCATTACTTATGTTACCTTTTCTAATCATTAATGAAGATCCGCCATTAGTAATGAGCCGTACCAGGTACTTCCCCCATCTACTGAACTAAATTGAAAAACATCAACTGAATCTTTAGTGAAGGTTAAAACCGGTGTACGCCCATATGACCATTTAACATTTGAAGGCCATTCTATTTTATTAGCACCAGTACCTTGAGTTATATATACGGTGATGGTTTGACTGTTCTTAGTATTACCGCTTGCATTGAGAATACTTAATTGTGTACTTGCAAATGTAAGTGTTGCTGTGAATACTCTTTTCCCATCTGACATATCAAGAGCAAGTGTGTCTGTTACGGTATTTAGTACTAATAAATCCTGCGTAATAGTTACCTTAGTATCAATGTTTGCCTGTAGTGCTGCATCCTTTGAATCAATCTGTGCTTTCGAGTAAGTACCAACATCATTATAGGTTAGAGATACGTTAGAACTTAATGGATAACCGTTAACAGTAGTAATACGTAGTGCAAAGAGATCGTTAGCCTGAGTACGTGAATATACGTCACTAATATCTGCTGCTACCAATTGAATGTTAGTACCAGATAATGGCTTGTTATTAATCAAGAACGTCTTTGGAACGAAAGTACTATTACTATAACTTAGGCTTGCCATATCGGTTAACTGTGCTGCCGTTAGAGTAATATTACCTGTTAATGCCAATCCATTTACTGTAGTAGTTTTTGATACAAAGTTTGTATTAACCTGCGTCTGTGAATATACATCTAAAATATCGGCTGCTACCAAGTTCAACGCCGTACCTGTTAGTGCGTGTCCGTTTAACTGAAACACTTTAGGAACATAGCTGTTATCGGTCTGAGTCTTTGAGTACACATCAGAAATATCGGCTGCTAAAAGGGTGATATTTCCAGTTAGTGGCTTGCCATTGACAGTACGTGTGATTGGTACGTAATTACTGAGATCTGTAGCGGCTGCCGCACCAAGCTCTGCCAATGTAGGCTTATCGGCAGTGGTATAGACCTTGTACCATGCACCAGTACTTGCTGATGAGAAGTTACGGAAATTTAGTACCGGCGTACCGGATTTGTTCATCACTAACTGAGTACCGTTAGAACCATCAAGGTTTGTGATACCCAACATATCTACGCCTGATGGTGAGTTCACCGCTGGGATCTTAACGAATGAGTTACCATCACGGCCTTGATAGCTTGGGAACTCTACCCCGTTAGATCCAACGCCCCAATCACCACGGTTAAGCGGTACTACGGATTCATCAAGGATACCCGCTGATACCTGTGATTCTGGCGTAAACACATACGAGCGAGTAACGACAGTATCAATATCTGATGAGTCAGATGTTTTGGATAGATAGCCGTTGTACATCACATAGTTTACTGACGTATCGTTAGTACCTTCATCAAGCATTTCAACCTTAACTTGTACTAACTGTTGTGAGTCAACAATTGCATCAAGTTCAGAATGCTCGGTTGGGTTATAGTTTACTTCAATGGTCATATCACCATATGAACTATCACCCGCTACTTTCGAGGTGTAAGTACTATCATATGTTTCAATGGTAGATACGTTTGTTGTTTCACTAAAACTTGGAAATCCTGAAAGGTTTTCTACTTGGGAAAAGTTACGGGAATTAGGATCAACGTTTGTTGTATCGGTGTTAATCCATACCGTAGTTAGATTCCCTAAAAATGTTTGAGCCATAATTATTCCCCATAGCTAAAAGATAGAGTTTGCGTGTGTACATAAGCGGTTTCCGTAGCTTCGGCTTGAGAAGTCATTAGGCTATCTTCAATACGGATATTGAATAATGGCATTGGAAGTTGCTGGTTTAAATCATTAAAGAAACCAGGCGTATAAATTGCTTCAAGTATTTTTTCAATTTCATCGGATGCTTCTTTATATGATTGCCCGACAGATACAAACTCAACTCGAAATTCACATAAATTTCTTATAGTTGATGGCACGATTTGATTATTAATAACTGTGTTTGCTTTAGCAACTTGAGTACGTTGTACAGAAGAATCACCAATATAAACAACAGTAATATCATCTACTGATGCTTTTGATGGAAAGTGTAAATTAGTAACTGGAGAGAGTTTATTAATTAAGTACTTTCTGATTTTATAGTCTGCCGTGAACATATTATATTTCCTCTTCTAAATCGACTTTGCGAATATAGTGATAATTAGAGATACCGCTTGTATCATCATCTATCCTATTTACTACGTATTCGATGTTATCGATTTTGAAGGTGCTATTTAGTTTTATTCCTGACTTAGCACTAAAATATGTCACGTTAGTTTGACTATCATCGAAAAAAAGCTCGTCTTGTTCGAAAATAGCGGTAATCGTTATTGATACACCATCTTGAACAATGACGAGCTTTTCACCAAAAGCATTGAGTAGTGACTCTGATTGTGAGTTACTAAAAAATGCTCTCATATTATTTCCCCATTAAGCGGATTTGATTTTTAGATTTACAAAACCTTCTTCATGAGCAATAGCAGTTGCTAAGTACTGGAAGCTGCGGAAAACAGTAATTTGTGCTGCACGATGGGTAGTTGTATCAACGTCAATTTCCTGACCTTCTGACCAGTTCGCAATAATTAGATTGCGGAAGTCACCGATGATCACTGAATCAACATCTACAAAAGTACTTTCAATTACGCGAACTTCATCGTTTAGCCACATATCGTAACGATGACCTTCAACCATAGAAACGGCTGCGGTGTTGTCCAATACTGCGGTTTGGCGTAGTTTTGCTAAGGTACTTGGGTGCATTACAGCTACACAAGAACGTACATCCACGTTAGCAGTACCGAGTGCTTCAATAGCTTTCTGTACATCAGCTTCGGTCATTTCACCAACTGCTGCGGTGTTAACTACTGGAATAGCTGCCTGTAGAGAATCAAAAATTTGTTCTTCAAGACCATTAGCCGCATAACGGATTAGAGCATCCTGAACAAAAGTAGCTGCGGTATCGGAACTTAGCATCAACTGCTTAGTTACAGGTACAGCACCAGCAAACATTTTTGGTGATAGTTTGATCGAGTCAAAGTTAGCGATTGAATCAACTACTGCGTCACCTTCTTCATAGAATTTGAAGTTACCTGGAGCTGCTGGAGATAGACCAGTTAGGCGAGGAATACTTAGAACGCCACGATAAGCAAGGCCACTATAGATAGTTGGGTTTAGCCTACCAAGAATAGATTGAGCCAATAGAGCGGTTAGATAAGAATCCGCATAAACGGTTTTTACTGTTCCTGCTGCTGTTTGAGTATCGGTATTAGCACCGAGAGCACGGGAAAAATCCATTTTGAAACCGCGTTGCCCTTTTTCAAGTTCAGCTTTTACAGAATCAAATTTATCTTCGTTGATACTACGGATTAGTTCACCAATTACATTTTTTTTCATAAGATTAACATCCTTGTTAATTAGATTTGTTTCTTTATTTAGGGATCTGGTTTGAACTTCCTGTTTAAACTGTTCAACTGATACACCTGATTTAATTGCTTCAGAACCGTCTACATTGAAAAGTTCTGCAATAGCGGTTAACTCACGAATTCTAATTTCGTCAGATTCACCTTTATTTAGTGCTGCACGTTCCTGTGCTTCTACTTCAACAATTTCAGTACTATCCTGTACTTCTACCGTTTCAGTTTCTTCTGTACTATCTTCTACTGCTTCGGTACTTTCCTGTACTTCAACATGTTCATCAGATTCAGTACTTTCGTTTTCTTCTTCAATTTGTTCAACTACATCATCAGTACGTAGTTCTTCTTGTTGGTTTTCAATATCCATTTGTTCACCTTCACTAATTAGAATTTCATTTGTATTTAGTGACCGTGAAACACCAACATAATCATCTGCGGGTACAGATACGCTACTTACTTCATATGGCGACCAAAGATCTACAATTAGGTTTTCACCTTCGATATGATAAGATTCGATATTGTATCCAACGGAAATTTTGGTACGGATACCTTCCTGAATCATTGTAAAAATAGTTTCTGCTTCTTGAATGGAAGATAGTTTTACTGTTGCACGGCATATATGATCGCTATCTACTCTCGCATCTAATACAATTCCAACATGACGGGTAAAGTCATGTTCAATTAGTAATGGAGCACCATTTAGCATACGAGATAGATCAACGGAATCTGGAGTACATTTAAGAATTTCGTTCAGTACACCAATACCTTCACCAAAATCACGTTTAACAGGTGTTTCACTTGCAAAGGCAATCTCAATGTTTCGGTTTTCTACATCAATTGCATTATTTATTTTCTGTAGGTTCAGTTCCCTCGTTAGTTGTTTCTTCATCCTGAATAACTTCCTGTTTATTATTAATTGTTTGAACTTCCTCTAATTCAATTTCTTTCTGTACTTGATATGGGTCATAACCAAATTCAGAAACAACCATAGAACGACTCTTGATCTTGTTATCAATCATTAGTACTTGGGTTTGTACGTCTTTGAGAGGATCAAGGGATTCCACAAATTCACTAATATATTTAGCGTTCACTAATTTATCGAAATCGCTAAATTTCAGATTTAAACTCTGATTGCGTAACATTTCTGCTTTAAGCCAGCGTGCGTAAATTGGTTTCAATACAAACGTGGTTAACGCATTAGTACGTGTTTTGAAAGTCTGACGTTGTAGGCGGTCTGTTAGTTTTGCTGCTGAGAAAGAAGCATTTGCTGTAGAACCGCTTAGTGATTGCTCTGTGATACCAAGAGACATAGCAATTTGTTGCATCTGCGTATCTACAAACTCTGTAATACCATCAGTAGCCCCGTTTGGGTTTACACTTGTTACGTTTTGACCTGGCTGAAGTTCTACTAAAGCACCACTTTGTAGACTGTCATTATCATAGTAATCAGGTTCATACCCTTTCATAAAATCAACGTCTTCATCATTACTTGCTGAGTTAGTAATGAAAGCCATAGCGGAGGCTGATAGTTTCTTTGAGATAATGGCTGCTTTAATAAAGGCTTCCAGATCTTTCAGTAAAGTAGTACCTGCAATGATATCCGGTATACCACGCTCTTGATTTGGGTAGTCCTGAATCATTAGATGAAGCATATTTGATGCTGGAATTACTTCATAATCACCTGTTTGATACGTATATGTAGAGGGGTTTAAACGAGTTACATAGTACTCAATTACTTTTCCATATCGATCAAAATGAATACCATTAGAAACATATGAACCATCATCAAAAATACGGTTCCCAGTAGTCGGTACTCGCATAGAATCGATGAGTTCAAACTTAACAGTACCGTTTACATCATGACAAATAATGAATGCTTCACCATCAATACTACGTGTACGTTCTACTAAACGCTGAAAAGCTGCTAAATCCATCTTACCATTCATACTAAATGTTTCTGGATTATCTGCGTACTTGTAGAATAGCTGTTCAAGTTCCTCGTTAATCACTAAGTTTTCTTCATTGTTATCATGAAGATTAACATCAGGACGGATATACAGACCTGATGCACCTGTTACACCATCGCTGTTAACCTGAAAGTACTTTTTAGCAATTCCATTATTCAAACTTAGCTCACGTGACTTAGCTACTAAGGTTGGCAAAGTCATATTGATGATGCTATTAATATTTCCTGCTGAATTACCTGCTGAAAACCCAAAACTAATGATTGGTGATTGTGAGTTAGTACGAATCTCTTTTAGTTCACGTTTTAATGCGTTATCTGTAAGTTGTTTACGTTCAAACTGTGGTTTAGGTACTTGTTCAGGTTCATCAATTTTTTTCTTTTTCCAGAACATTAGTTACCCCTGTTAAAAGTTGTTATTGATTTAATCGGATTACCAGATGAAAGCCCCCTCATACGTGCTAATTCTTGGTTAGCAAGCTTTGTATAGTGATTGCGGAGTTTTAGTAATGCGTCCATAGATTCTGTAGTTAGGCTTTTGTTGTTGATGCTCTGTGTAATTACACCACCGCCCTGTACTTTTGACTCTATAACAATATTTATTTCATCAATGATAGATAGGTATTGATTGTATTTGTTTGCTGTCGCAGTTGGATCTAATATCTGAAAGGTACGTACAGCAAATGTTTTATCATTGATAATTGCCGTATATGCACCTGCTTTCCAGTTTGAAGTATCAGTTACTGAATATGGATAGTTATATGTAACATTAATCCCATCCACATCTACAATATCTACTTTAGAATCTGCGGCAAAACAAAACACAATGCTTTCACCTTTAATAATATCAGTGGTGAAATCAACGCTGCGTGTTGCCATGTTTATTCCTTATTCATTAAACCAATTCCTTCCACCCATACGCCTTTTACGTGGTTTACGTACTGGAACATGTTCTGTTGGTGTATCATTGGTTTGTGTTTGTTCACTGTATTTAGTTTTTGCTATATTGGAGTTGTAGTTCCTTAGTTTTTTATAGGCATCAACACCAAGTTTATTTAACATATATTCAAAGCTAATTAGGCAGTAGTTGAGCGTATCCAAAAGTTCATTTCTATCATCTTTAGAATTGCTGCGTTTTACCCATACTAATTGACCACCTTTCATTACACGCTTTTCACTGGTGTATTGAAGGAATGCATCATCCGGTAATGAATGGCTAAAATGGATTCTCTTACCTTCATGTGCTTCATCGTTCATAGCTGCGTTAAGGAGCTTTCTGATACGGTTCTTCCCTTCGTTAACGTTCAGTAGCATGAACTTATAACCACCGGATGTACTTTCTTTGTATAGCGGAATAGTTGTACGTCCATCACCCTTGATAGGTTTGTATATCTCATTACCTGTTTTATTACAGAAACGGTAAATGGTATTAGTTGCCGCACCGTTAGAACTATCTACCCATACTTGAAGTACTCGTAGAGGTGTTCCATTTTTAGTTTTTAGCTTTGTATTATTTATAAAACTTTGTAATTCTGTATATGCTGGCGAGTTATATTTATTACAATCAACCGCGTAAAAGCTTCTATGGTCGAGTACATAATAATTCTTTTCTGATATGCCAACTAAAGTACATTCAAGGCGGTCTAATTGTTGGTCAACTGCATACGCTAACCCAACACAATCATTAGGTATGTTTTGTATATCAATATCAAAATCACGTAATTGTTCCAGTAGGGTTAAATCATGTTCTACGTTTTCTTTATCAATGTATGGTTCACCTAATGCGTTGTTAACAAAACGCATATGGTCAAAGTTCTTAAATGCTTCGGCAAAGTCCTGTACTAACTTACGGATTGACGAAACCGGAGAGTACAAACGTGAGATGTGGTAGCCCCTCACATCCTTAATCTCTGGATGTGTTGCGATCCAACGTCCTTGTGATACTGCTCTTACACGTTCGGCTTCTGTGTACTGGTGTTTGCATTGGGGGCATTCGAGATAAGCGGTATCGGCATCAGGGATAGAACGGCGGCCACCGTCTATAACCTTCCATTTGAATTTTACGTTTTCCCATATCAGACGTTGTTCATCACCGCATTCAGGGCAAGGCACATGAAAGTATCTCTGATCGCTCATAGCAAATTCCTGGCATATGGGATCATCAGGTACTAACGGCGTTGAGCACATCATGATTAGAGAATCACGGAAACTTTCACAACGCTGTGAAACTAAAGCTATTGGGTTCCCTTCATCACCTTCAGTATCTACGCCTGAAATTTCATCACAGAACACTCTCTTTGCTGTTAGGCCACGTAATGTACTTGGGCTTGAGAGACTTACGAAATAGTTGAATGTACCAACTGTTGTTTCCTGCGTGGTTGCATCGTTAGTTTTCGTCTTGTCTGATTTGCTCGTGATTAGTTTTGCGAGTGATGGCGTTAGCTGGATGGTTGGATCGTACTTACCATTCTTATATTTCTTTACTGTGTTTGCTGTTGTACCAGCAATTACCATATTTGAGGGATCTGTTTGAAGGAAGAATAAAGAAGCCCCAGTAACTATTGTTGTTTTCAAAAGTTGGGCTGAACTCATTAGTACAACCTTCCTTACTCCTGGTTCAATAATTGAATCCAAAGGTTGTTTTTGGAATTCGTACAAACGCATCGGACTATTTTGTAGCTCACCATCACAGAACTTTAAATTCTTTTCTACCCAATCACTCGGCTTGATCTTCTCTGGCGGTAGTATGTTCTTCACCGCCTGGTTCAATATTGTTATTAATTTCTTCTGATTCTGAAAATCCATTTTCATATTCATCTTCCTCGTACTCATAATTTCCAATATCTCTGAGTACTTCATCAATTTTATCTTTTAGCGTTTCCCTCAATTGGTTTGCATCTTCACTTGCAAAGAGTTCTACATAAGTTGTGTTTGGAATACTACGCAACATGTTCTTTAGTTGAAGTAAGTAACTTGAAAGTGAGTCAGTTACATAATCCACTTCTACTAAGTTTCTTCTTTTTAGATCAGCTTCCATTTCTTCAATGTCTGCTTTAGCTTTTGCTAATCGTAATTGTTCACGCTGAGTTTCTTCTTTTAAATCTGTTTGACCTCTCAATGGTGTTAGTACATTATCTTGTACCCATTGATAGATCTCATCGTCTGTTCCATTTATATCTAAACCTTTTGCTTTCCAATCACGGCTAACTGTTGCAGGGTCGTATCCGTAGATTTTTGCTAATTGTAAGTACGTCATATTTCCTCGTATTGTGAATGAATTAGGTTCAAAACATCATATATTCTATTCAAAGGGTGCGGCGAAACTACGCGAACGCTTGCTTCAATGAGAAGAACCTATGTTGATTTGGGATGAATCTGATGGTAATGTTTGTTTACTATTCAATTGAGAGTTGCATCATGGTAGATAAAACTTTTGTTTGCTTAAGTAAGTCCAAGAAAAATAAAGATTTTTGCGTCGCAGGTAAAATCATTCATCAACATGATCAAGGTATTGACGTTGGCGAATGGATTAGACCTGTTAACCAGTCTGGTGCTATAACTCGCTATGATAGTATTTATGGTAACAGCTCAGATTCTCAGTCACTTGATATAATCACAGCAATATTTATCAAACCTACTCCAGAAAAATTTCAAACAGAAAACTACCTGATAGATGAAACCCAGTACTGGAAAAAAGAAGGAGTTTATAGTTCGCATCCTGACTCTCTAAGACTTCTTTGTGATTATCCAGAAACTCTGTGGATAAACAATCATCAGACAAGTAGCGGTAAGTTTGATCAAGTACACCCAGATGAAGTAGAAGATCTTAACGATAGCCTTTATTTTATAGAGGCCGGGCTGATTACTTTTATAACGTCTCGTTGGGAAGACCAAAAGGTAAAAGTGCGAGCCGAGTTTACTTATAACGAAGTAACATACAACCTCAAGGTAACTGATCACAAATGGCTAAATTATTTTGAGAGTAAAGAGGTAGGCCGCTACACGAAGCCTGATTGTTTTATAACTGTAAGCCTTGCATTAGAAGCATTTGAAAATTTAGCAGGGAAATTTCATTACAAATTAATAGCTGAGATAATTTAATGAAAGTATTTTCAATTGGCTTTACTGAAAAAACTGCTGAGAAATTTTTTACCTTGATTAAGTCTCAGCCAATCAAAACTCTGGTTGATGTCCGTCTAAATAATGTATCTCAGCTTGCTGGTTTTGCTAAAAAGAAAGACTTGGAATTTTTCCTTCGCGAACTTTGTGGGGTAGGCTACGCCCATGTTCCAGACCTGGCACCAACCAAAGAGATGCTCGATCCTTATAAGAAAGGAAAAGTCTCTTGGGAGATTTACGAAGATAACTTTCTGAATCTTATGGCAAAAAGGAATATTGAGCGTATAGATAAGAGCTTAATCTCTGACGGTTGCTTGTTATGTAGTGAGCACAAGCCCCATCACTGTCATCGCCGTCTTGTGATAGAATATCTGAACAAGCATTGGGATACAGATTTTGAGGTTAAGCATTTAATATGATGAAAGTACTAATTATGTATCATCCTGATTTTGCTTCAAAGGGTAAGTTTGAGCGAAAGCTTACCCGTATCTTCTCCGAATCGAGTGAATACAAAATCTTCTATTTTGAGGATCACCAGGATTTGATACATAACTATTTTTCCTCTGATTTAATTTTTAAACTTAATCATGATACTCTTGCTGACCCATTTAAAATAGGATTGACGCACGCTATTATTTTTGATTCAGCATTGAAACCAGATTTCACAACTGTTTATGAAACGTTATCATCACAAATTCCTGTAAGGTATATAAAGGATAAAATTACGTTTGTATCCAATAAAGACAGGGGCGAACACTTCGATGTATATTGCGGTCGCGGTACTTTATGGGGTAATCCCTATGCGATTGGAGCCGATGGTGATCGTGATGAAGTTATAAGAAAGTTTAAGTACGACTTTGATAGAAATTTCTTAAAAGGCGGGGAAGATTTCAAAGAAAAGCTTAAAGCACATAGAGGGAAAATCCTTGGCTGCCATTGCAAACCTTATCCGTGCCACGGAGATGTTCTTGCCAGATTTTTAAATGAATTAGATGATGGTGAGTAAAGCCGCTGTAATGCGGCTTAGATTTATAAAAGAGATGTCACCTTAGAGAAGTTCACTGAACGATAAAGATATCCTTGCACCGCTGATACTCCCGCATCACGTAGTACTGGTAGTTCTTGCCGCTGCTCTACTCCCTCAACGATCACATACGGGCAGTACTTCATGATGTTCTTTATCAGTACGTTGAATGTAGGTTTCTGTACTTCTTGATTGTAGAACGCCCTATCAAGTTTGACCGCCTCATAGCAACCAGTAGAAAGTGCTGCGGTATTCGCACGGCCTGAGCCAAGATCATCAATGAACAGGCGATAGCCAACGTTTAACAGTGTTTTAAGTACTGGATGATTGATACCGAGTTCAAGCCCTTCAAAGTTCTCTGATATCTCAAGCCTGATGAAATCCATTTTATCCAATAGCTGAATAATCTCCCTGTCAAACACACATAGCCGTGCCTGTATGGTATCAACGTTAACGGTACAGAAAAGCCGGTGCTCTCTGAACCATGACGCATGAACTTCTACAGTCTCTAATTGTTGTTTCAGTAGTTCCTTCTTCCCTTCGACCGACATAGCCATGATGAAGTACTTACTGTTCAGTACTGGAAGATCTTCACGATGGAAGCGGGTTAACAGTTCACACCCTACGAGCTGGCCTGATGTTGTCATGATTGGTTCTGCTATGAAGGTTTTGGTGATCATCCCTGCTTATCTCTAATAATGGTAGATGATCAATTATTGATCATTTTTAGATATCAATAATAGAGCTACCCTACCAAATAACATTACTTAAGCTATTGAAAATGATCATTTTTATGTGATTTTTAGCGTTTCGTATTGATTAACATCAAACCACTGTATAAATTTACAGTATCATAATCTCATCGAAGGGCAGGAAAATGGGTAATAAGAATTCGTTTGATTCAAGCGTTCGAAAAGGTGTTCAGGTGTATTGGCAGTGTGGACAACGGATAGTGGTTGTTCATCCTGGAGGGTACTTAGAACGTATTGAAGATGGGCAATGTGTCTTGTTCGAGACAACACCTCATGAGGATGGTACTCGTTTGTACTGGTTCGGTGTGACTTCAAGTAACGCATACTACTTTATGCTTGAGGTAGCTCAGCCAGTGGATATCTTTGCTGTTAGTAGTTGGTTCTACGCACAACAAGCTATGTTAGAGGTACATGATAAGGATGATGCTTTCTGTGTTATGCAGGGTGAGCTGCCGTTTTGATCATGATCTCTTGATATTTTCAGTTGGCTATCACTATACTCAGCGAACATTAAATATTCCTCTTATAAAGAGTGTGAACAAGTAAAATGAAAAAAACAAAAATTAATATTGATAAAATGATTTACTTAGATCAGCGGATCGTTGTTAATGAGTTCCAGCAGAAAACCTCTATAATTAAACATGACAAAGATTATACATTATGGGTAGATATCAATAATATCAAACCTGTAGATTTATATTGCTACTTGCAAGCTCGTTTTGGGAAACCTAACGGAATGCAATCTTTGTTCCGAAAATATGATTCATCAAATCTCATTCATTGGGATTATACATTTGATTATGAAGGTTATCGTATAACGATTATGTGTATGACCTATCGTATAGAGATACACAAATCAATAGATTTTCAAGATCAGAAATTTGCAAAAGATGAATTCATCAAAGATTTAAAAGATGATTTTAAGAATTACGGCAAACAAATTTCCACATTTAGAACAAAAGTAGAAACGTGGCATCTATTTATAAATCCTTTCAAAAGAATTAAAACCGCAATTGATTCAAACTTTGTAGAGTTAGATAATCTGAAAATTGATGAAATAAAGCACCCTGACTTTAAAAAATTTAACAATAGAACTAAGAAAGAAATGTCCATTGTAGGAGAGAAATTTTCAAAAGCAAATACTTTAGGAATCAACATTTCCTTAACACTACCTATTTATGCAGAGTCTTTCATTAATTTTTTAATTTTCACCCTCGCAAAAGTTAATGCATATGAAAATAAAGAAGATTATGAATCTTTTATACGAAGCCCAATCCACGAACGCGTGAAAAACTTACATCTTAAATGTAAAGGTTTCCATTGCCCTGTGGATTATAACAATAATGAGGCATGTAAAGAGTTCCAGTCGATAATGAATATTAGAAATGAGATGTTACATGGAAATGTAAATCCATACACCAATCATTTTGACACTGTTTATTTTGATGATAGAACCCCGCTCTTTGCAAAATTTACCAATTTAGCTTTTGACTCCTACCTCGCCTCGCAAACAGGAATTGAATACCAAACCTTATTAAAAAGATATGAGAGTGTACAAAACTTCATTTCCTATGTATTGTCATGTTTGGAATTAAATATTACAAAAGAAATTATGGATATGTTGGATGAGCCCTTTCCAGGATGGAATCCAAAAACTAAAAGATTAGGCAAACTTTTCGCGGATAAAGCTATTGATTTTCAAATAGATTTAGGTAAAACAATAAAGTTAATTTATTAATTGTTATTTGCACGCTACCGATTAAAGTATGTAGGCTAAGCTATTTAATAAGAGTAGAAATTATAACAATCACGCCCACCCACACCTTAAACAAACCTACCCATAGTGGGTGGGCGTGATGTTCAGAGTGTACATGATTGTGGCTGTAATGGTAAAGTACTAACTCAAGATTCACTATCATGTCGGAAACAAGTAAATGGAATATAAAAATCTAAACCAAACAATACTTGCAGTTGTATTGATTCTTTCATTACTTTTGATTTGTGTCATCTTGAAAGCACTTTTTTTTGGAAGTAATAACTTCGAATGGGGTAGTTTTACCGATTGGATCAGTTCTTTATCGACATTGGGTACTTTGGGTGTAGCTTATGCCGCATATAGAAAAGCCCCCGAATGGCTGTCTCAAAAACATTACGATATAGTTTCTAAAGTTATCGAAGAAGCAATATATGAAGACTTACGAAAGTTGTCATCACTGAGCATTCAATATAAAAGCTATATTGTTCATACAAGTAAAACGCTAAAAAACCATTTAAACGATAAAGAAGAACTGCCAAAAGATATAGGCGAAACTTTTGATAAAATTGAAAATTTGCTTATCGAATTTTTCAACTTATCATATTCAATACAAAATAGATTAAAGGCAATCCAGAGGTATAACTATAAAATCACACCTTATACAGTGAATATAATGAACACTATAAAACATATTGCAGATTGTTACAATCGACTACAAACTCAATTTGAACTGGCAGCCTCTGAAGTTCCAATGCTCATGTATGCTGATGAAGAAGCTATACGTTTAACAGCAAAAGAAATTATTGATATACAACTTGAAGCTATCGAATTAAACCATAGCTTACAGGATTTTGTTAAATCAATTTATGATGATAATAAACCAACAACTGAATTTATCGAAGTTATAAAATAATCACCTCGTGCCTCTCAATGGGGCATGTTTTTAATCATCTAAAGTCAAAAGAGGAACAAGTACTTCAACAGCTTTAATCACTTCATCTACATACGGATTGATAAGACTTTCATTAAAGTACTCATCTTTTCGTTCTCGCAGTGTTAAGTACTGGAACGGATCACCTAAATTCCTTACCCTCGAATCGCGGGTTTGTAACTGTATGCCTGATACGCCATTAGTTTCAATCCTTACTTCCTCGGTAATGTAGAGAAAGTAGTACATATCATCCTGGTATGTATTGAATTCCATTCTTATCATTTCATAAATTCCATAGTAAGTTAGTACCGCTAACTTTTCTATGTATTTACTAATAATTTTTAATTAAGCAATAAAACAGAACATATGAGTATTTGAAAAAAAAATACCCTCACCATATGCAGTGAGGGTACTTCATAAAATAGGGTATTAAGGTTTGTTATGAAACGTCTAACTACCATAATTAGCGTAGAAGATCTTTTAACCCATCAACGCTTAACACTTCACTTCCCCTATGTATCATTGCATGACAGTTTGGACAAAGGGGAACCATGTCCTCAATCGGGTTTACCACATAGTTATCACCTACTGTATGCAGTGGTTTTATATGATGAACGTGTATAAATCCTTTACCGTGTTCGCCATAGACTTTCTCAAAGTCAAACCCACAACACATGCATGAAGTTCCATGATGGTCAATACAAGCCTGTCGTGCTTTTGGATCACGCTCGTAGGAGTTTACTGTAACTTGCTTTTTTGCACCTTCAGCGTAGTTTTCAGGTGAGGTAATTTCATCAGGAAACGGATTAGGTAAGAAGTCTGCATACCAAACAGTACCTTCTTTTCTAAGGTAACGCTTTTCAAGTTTAGGGGTGAAACGTTTGATAACAGCTACATCTCTATCCTCATCGTTTCGCCCCTGCTCCATATCAAACGTGAAAAGATCATAACCTTCAGCTATCAACTGGATGTGTTCAATAGCTTGAATGTATCCCAGATTTTTTCTTGTCCTACCGTCAACTACTTTAGTTTTCCACCGCTCCCTTAGTATGACTGATCTTTCTTGCTCTTTCTGAACATCCCAAGCACCAAAGATCACCATTTTCTTGTCATGATTAACAAATGACCAACTCCAAGTCCAGTTACTACAAGTAGCACCATGCGACTGGATGAATTGTTTTCTGTTCATGTTATCCCTCTCTTAAGTACCTCTTTGTACACAAAAATTGCACACTTGATCCAGTACTTTATGTAGTTATCAAATGGCATCATAGTAAGGGGAAATGACCGGAGCGAGAGGTGTGAAACTGGCGGGGCATTTCGTACTTACCAGTTCACTTTAGGTACTTCACTTGCTGTACTAACACCTATCGAGCAAAGCGAGAAGAAACGCCTTCCGTCTTTTCGAGTACAGCGAGAAAAACGGAACGTTTCTAACCAATACTACGAGGAGTTCACGACGAGTAGTATTCGTGACGCAGTCACAGTTTCATTGAATACTGATAGAGAAAGAAATACATGGAATGAAATGGAATGGATTTCGTATCTCTATACTTAGTTGCCGTATTGATGGTAAGACGCGGGTTTCAGGGGCTTTTTCTGCCGTAATACGGCATGGATATATGCCGTAATATGCCGTAATAAGGCACAACTAACGCAAGCTACTTAAGTACTCAATCATGTCATCAATAAAATTACCTTGTTTTTGTAGTTCTAATAGCTTACCTACCTCTTTATATGTTAGTGTTCTTTGCCCATATGCTGGTGCTGGTAGTGCGTTTGGGTGTTCTATCATATATTGCTCTATTCGTTTTGCTGCATCCGTTATCGCTGCCCCATAGTACCTAATCATACGTTCTTTTACTTGTTTCTTATCCTGTTCTACTTTAATAGCATTGATAGTATTGAATAGTAAATCATTTCGTATTTCATCTTCATTACTCAATACTGTAAACACGTCATAGACACTAATCTTATCTCTCACCTTAAGCTTTGCTACTGAATCCTTCATAATGTTCTTGATATCTTCACATGGGATATCTTTATATAGCTTGTACTGGCTAATTAGTGCCTTTATGTTTCTGTTATCAAAAGTTGAATAGGTCTTTGCCATGATAAATACTCCTGTATAAATGTTAATTAATAGATGGCCTGTAGTAATTCCACCCACCACAGGCCATTTTCTTTATATTTTTTTAGCGTGTTCTAATAGTGCCGCACTTAGTTTTTCATATTCCTTGTACTTCTCAGCGAGTTCTATCAAACGTGCCTTACGCCACTTCATATGTACTTTATGTGCTTCAAGTTCTGTGGGATAAGTACCTAAACAAATCTTTTTCCCTTCAACACTACAATATGCTTTGAATTTCTTACCTGACGCTTCCACACCTTTCATATACTTACCAGATTTAGTACTTTTGAATAGTTGGTTTACTTCAGGAGGAACGTACATACAGTTTTGTGGTGAATACTCTCGTGCTCCTGGATTTAGTATGTCTTTATCAAGTTGCCAATCTTCCCAATCTGGATCGTAGTTTTCTTCATTCCAATCTAAAAACGATGTTAGACTACTAAAATCACCGCTGATTGTTACATCAGCATAATCAGGGTTGTATAGTGTTCTATCGAACATGTTATTAAATGTTTTGCGACCTTTTTTTAGGTTTGGGTAATCTTTATGCTCACGTACATTTTTTAAATCATTATTTCTTACCATGGTTTTGTATCCTTACATTGGTGGTGAAACGTCCTGTTTCAACCATTTGCTATAACTTCATTAGGCGTATAGCATTAGCCCTTTTTTAAAATGATGTGTTGGTTTAGTAAGTACTGGAAGGCACTCGCAAGTGTTTCACGATCACATACACCACTTTCACTAAGTTTCTTAAGTTCTTCTAATTGTGAGTCAGTGATACGTACTGATACCAAGTTAGTTTTTACGTCTTTTTTATTAGTTTTCATGTTAATTTCCATATTAGGTTTGATTTCGATTTCTTAGTAAATTCCATGTAAAAATAACCCTACTGTGGGTAGGGCGTCTTTAAATGGAAGGATATTTCTCAAGGAAATTTATAGATGAGCCACAATCTATGTTTTATTTATTATTTTTCTTCAGAACACGTGTGATATGTTCATGATGACATTTACAGTATAGGATTTTTTTCCTGATTGTTTCAGGAGAATTTTTAGTACCGATAGTTACTACACTTTTATTATGAAAGTACTATTAAAGTATGAGTTAAAACGGAAGCATTCGATATATACATTATACCAAATTTATTTTTTCTGTTTCAGATAGTTTGTTAGTATTCTATTTATGGCTGGTATCTTCAATGGTAATGCAATGATACATAGCACCATAAAGAAGATTGTACAGATTATGTAGAACGGGAATAGTACGCAAATGTAAAGAACGAATGCGAGTACTTCTATTAGAAAATTCATTGATGGTTCCTCATTAGTTATCATATATATATTTATTCGGAACTCTGAAAAACATGCTTAAATAGACACAAAAAAGCCCCTTTCGGGGCTTAATGTTCAATCAGATGTATCCATGAATAGGAAGTTCATATTGTGCCTCATCCATACCGCTACAGTATGGTTCTGATCTATGTAGTCAATGAAATTAAGTAACATTGCATAATCAATCATGTTCAATGGTTCATTTTCTATGAAGTGTATACGTGGCATACCATCATTGACTGATGATAGTACAAACGAATCGGTTCCATAGTATACGGTGTCCCCATCCTTCACGATTCGAAAATCGCCTCTTAGATGTGCTCCCTTCTTCTTACCATTTTCAATAACTAACCAATGTTTGATTAAATCAGTACTTTTATAGTTGATTGATACAAAGTATAAGTTATCTCTTCTGCATAGTTCGATACGATCAACTACTTTTGCTAACTCACGTTCATAACGTGAACGTAAACCAACATTTGTAATATCAAGTAATTCATTCATATCAAAGTTAGTCAGTACATCAGTATCTACTCTGACAGTTTCAAAAGCTGCTTGGCGACTTTCGAGTAGTTCTAAACGTTCTTTCGCTTCATCCAATTCCTGACGCATATCAAATGAAACTCTTTTACCTGCATTAAGTAAACGCTCAATACCTAATTCATACTCTTGTATATGTGTCTTTTCTTGTTCAATCTGCAAACGTACTAATTCTACTTCTGGATTCACCTCATTAACTTTAATGATTTCTGAGAAATCTAAATTCTTTATGCGTCCTATTAAGAACTTTTCAATAATGGTGTAATCCATTGCTTTGTTATGGCATAGATCGTCACGTTCTACTATGCAACGTATGTATCTGTATTCCTCTACTCGTGGTTCGCTTTTCTTGGGGTTTCTCTTCGATTTAACAACATTATGAAACATACCCTGACCACAATCACCACAACGGAAGATACCACTAAACATGTTGTGTTTAACTACAATTTCCTGATCACCATCTTTCTTTGTGGTAGCTCTACCTGCGTTTGGACGACGGCTTTTTAGTAACTCCTGAACAAGTTCAAATTCCTTCTCATCAATAACAACCGGATAAACATCCATATCATAAAAATTTTGCGTGAACTGTTTTTCTTTATCATCAGTTTCATAATCACGGATGATTTCACTGATAAGAATTTTACCAGTTACCCTTTTGTTACGTAGAATTTTATGAACGTGTTCAGAACTCCAAGCACGATCAAACTTCCATTCACTACCCTCTTTCTTTTGAAGAATTTTAGCAATGGTAGGACAACCAATACCTGTTTGATACAAGCGAAAAATCTCTTTAACTACTGCTGCTTTCTCGTTAAGAACATACTTGTTATCTACTACATCAATCCATACAGGACGCTTTTTAGTAACAATAGTACCGTTATTAAATGCCTGTTCACGCTTACGTCTCCATCCAGCACTGATACGATCGCTTTTAAATTTTGATTCTTTAAACGCCCTATCCGCCTGATTCAATGCTCGCGTGAAAGCCGAAATATCTTTACGGTTGATTATGTTGTTATCGTATACGTCATGAATAGATACATTTCGCTCAATGATAGAGTTCAGATAGTCCAGTACCTCAAACGGGTTCAACCTGGAAAATCTGTCGATGGATTCAAGGACGAGTATAGAGCCATCCCACATACCTTTCTTGACCTGGTCTACCCACGTGCCCAATTCCCCATGCTGGAGGTTGTGCCCCTTAAATGCACTGAGTCCCGGATCTCCGAGTACTATCGGTTCTGGATCATCCATCTCTTCACAAAGTTTTGTACGGGCAAGATAATCTTCCAGAAGTTTGGCTTGGCGTTCCATGCCGCCGCCCCGCTCCGCCTGTTGATCAGAACTAACCCTATGATATACAAATACTCTTCTCATCTTTTCCGCCTCAAGATTGGTATTTGTAATAATACCACAGCCATTTGTATGATTATCAGGCAAAAAAGGTTCTGCAGTCCGATCCGATGCCGGTTGATAAAGCGTTGAGCCTGACCGATATGCTCGCCGCGCAGGATATTCACGGTCTGATGTATGTTGACGACGCCATGCTCTATGAACGCCCGACCGGGCACGTTATCCGTACTAGCCGCTGGGCACAGTCGCTGCCCGTCGAGCAGCGTCCGGTGTTCACCCAGGTCGATTCGCTGGCGCAGGCCGCCCGCGACGTCCAGTCGGTGTGGAAGTTTGCCCTCACCGATGAAGATATTCCTAAGCTGCAGCAGTTTGCCCTTGATGTGGGCCAGACGCTGGGACTGGAGTGCGAATGGTCGTGGCACGATCAGGTCGATATCGCCCGCGCGGGCAACAGCAAAGGCAAGCGCCTGACGCAATGGGTGGAAGCACAGGGCCTGTCCATGCAGGACGTGGTGGCCTTTGGCGATAACTATAATGACCTCAGCATGCTGGAAGCCGCCGGAACCGGCGTGGCGATGGGCAATGCGGTTGAGGAAGTCAAAGCGCGCGCCAACGTGGTCATTGGCGAAAACGAAAGCAACAGTATTGCCGACTTCATCAACCGCAACCTGCTGTAATCAGGCGGCAATCGATACGCTTTTAATCTGCGCATACAGCCATTGACCTGGCGTGATCCCCAGGTCATCTCTGGCCCACGGGCTGATGCGCGCCCACAGCGTGCGGCCGCTGACGTTCAGCTGCACTTCAATCTGTCCGTGTGTTTCAAGACACTGCACCACCTGGGCCGGCAAAACATTGCGAATACTGGTCTGCTGCGGCGGCTCAAGCACCAGCGATACGTCAGAGGCCTGGATGCGAATTCGCGTCGCCTCGCCGACTGGCCGGTCGAGATAGTTCACCCAGATCTGCTGCTCGCCCAGCGCCAGCGCGGTCATGGCATAACGGGGATGCTGTGCGGCGACCGACACGTTGAGTATTGTGCTCTGCTGATCCGGCGGCAGCCACGGATGCATCACGCTGCTACTCCATACCTCCTCCAGGCAGCCAAAGGCTTTGACGCTCCCCTCCTCCAGCACCAGCACCTTATCCGCCAGATGTTGAATCTCATCAAGTGAGTGGCTGACGTAGAGCATCGGAATATGTATTTCGCGCGCCAGCCGCTGCAGATACGGCAGAAGCTCACGTTTACGAGGAATATCCAGCGAGGCCAGCGGTTCATCAAGCAGCAAAAGTTCAGGTGAGGTGAGCAGCGCTCTGCCAATCGCCACACGCTGCTTTTCTCCACCGGACAGGCCGCCCGGCAGGCGATCCAGCAGCGGTTCAATACCGAGCAACGCCACCAGCTTATCAAACTGCCCCGCCATACTTTTCGCCATGCCGTACTTCAGATTGCCGCGTACCTTATAGTGCGGAAACAGGCGCGCGTCCTGAAATACATAGCCCACCCGCCGCTTTTCCGGGGCCAGGCAGATGCGTTTTTCCGTGTCATTTAAGACCCTGCCGTTGAGCACAATGCGCCCTTTCTGCGGCCGGGTCAGGCCGCTGATCGCATTAATCAGGGAGGTTTTTCCCGCGCCGGAGACGCCAAAAACGGCGGTGATGCCGCTGGCAGGCAGCGTTTCATTGATACTCAGGCAGTGGTTGCCCAGCGTCTGGGTAAAATGGAGTTCAAGCATTGTTATTTCCCTGTCCGCACGCGGCTAAGGCGCGCCAGCCATTCAGAAATCAGCAGCGAAACCAGCGCCAGCACGATGGAAATCAAACATAAGCGCGCGGCAGCCCCTTCGCCGCCAGGGGTTTGAATCAGGGTATACATCGCCGAAGGAATAGTGCGCGTCTCCCCCGGGATATTGGAGACAAAGGTAATGGTGGCGCCAAACTCCCCTAGTGAACGGGCGAAGGCCAGAACGGTACCGACGATAATGCCCGGCAGCGTCAGCGGCAGCGTTATCGTAAAAAACACCCGCCAACGGCCAGCCCCCAGGGTTCGCGCCGCCTGTTCCAGCTTCACGTCCACCCCTTCCAGCGCCAGACGAATGGCCCGCACCATCAGCGGAAAGGACATGACCGCCGCCGCCAGCACCGCCCCGCGCCAGCTGAAGGCAAAGGTCAAACCGAACCAGTCATATAGCCAGCTGCCGATAAAACCACGCCGCCCCATGGCAATCAACAGCAGGTACCCCACCACCACCGGCGGCAGTACCAGCGGCAGGTGAATAATACTGTCGAGCAGCGCCTTTCCGGGGAAATTGCGCCGCACCAGCAGCCATGAGATAAAAATCCCAAAAGGTAAGCTTAACACCACCGCCAGGGATGAGACTTTCAGGCTCAGCAGTACCGCCTGCCATTCGGGATCGCTTAAAATCATTAGCGGGTGGTAAATCCGTATTGTTTGAAGATGGCGGCCGCCTGCGGTCCTTTCAGGTAGTCGTAAAATCCGGTGACGGTGGCATTTTTATGCCCGTCGACGATAGCCAGCGGGTATTCAACTTTCTTGTGCGAATCTTCCGGGAACGTCCCGACCACCTTCACACCTTTGCTCGCCACCGCATCGGAACCGTAGACGATACCCAGCGGGGCTTCGTTACGTTCAACCAGCGCCAGCGCTCCGCGCACGTCTTCAGCCGGCGCCAGTTTCGGCGCCAGCGTCTCCCAGGCCCCCAGTTTTTGCAGCGCTTCTTTCGCGTAGATCCCTGCCGGTACATGCTCCGGGTCGCCAACGGCCAGGCGGCCGCCTTTCAGCAGGCTGGTCCAGTCGGTTTTGTTGTTAATCGCAATGTCGCCCTGCGCGCTGGCTTTAGGCGCGACAACGACCAGGCTGTTGCCAAGCAGCGTTGCGCGCGAGGCGGTATCAATCGCTTTTTTCTCGACCGCGTAATCCATCCATTTCTGGTCGGCAGAGATAAACAGGTCCGCAGGCGCGCCCGCTTCGATTTGCCGTGCCAGCGTTGATGAAGAGGCAAACGAGGAGACCACATCGACGTTTTTCTCTTTCTTATAGGCCTTCGCAATATCCTGCATCGCATTCGTTAACGACGCCGCGGCAAACACCGTAATCTTCCCTTCTTCTGCCAGCGCGTGACCCGCGACGGAAAGTGTTAGCGTCGCTCCGGCAAACAAGCGTAACCATTGACGTGCCATCTGAAACTCCTGTAGTTGCGTTATGTAGATGACAATATAACGATAAGGTCAGGGTTTTCCCAGCGCGAATTGGTGGTAGGTAGAGGAGGATCAAAAGAGAGAGGAAAAGAGGGTGGAAAAGTGAAAAAGAAAGAGGAAATGAAAACGCCCGGAAAGCCGGGCGTTGAGAAATCAGTTGTTCTGCTGGCCGCGATCTTTGTGACCTACGCCGGAGAAGATGTTAAACACTTCGCCCAGACCGTAAATCAGACCGAGGATGATGGCCATCACCACCGGGACCATGACAACGGCAAAAACCAGACTTTTCAATAGCTCTAACATGGTTGGCTCCAGAAAGTACGAATGCTTTATTGTAACCGCTTCAGCTGGAAAAACACGCCCCATTTGTGCGGTGGCTGGCCGATAACGGCGACAGATGCATCTTGCAAGATGACCGCTATCGGTCACAATACTCTTTTTTGCCAGGATATCATTATGCAGGCTGAAATTCTTCTGACCCTCAAGCTACAGCAGCGCCTGTTCGCCGATCCTCGTCGTATTGCCCTGTTAAAACAGATCGATTCCACCGGTTCGATTAGCCAGGGGGCAAAAAACGCGGGTATTAGCTATAAAAGCGCATGGGACGCCATCAATGAGATGAACCAGCTCAGCGAACAGACGCTGGTGGACAGGGCTACCGGCGGTAAAGGCGGCGGCGGCGCCGTACTGACCCGCTACGGTCAGCGGCTGCTCCAGCTGTACGATCTGCTGGCGCAAATTCAGCAAAAAGCCTTCGATGTGCTGAGCGACGACGATGCCCTGCCTCTCGATAGCCTGCTGGCCGCTATTTCGCGTTTCTCGCTGCAGACCAGCGCACGTAACCAGTGGTTTGGCACCATCACCGGTCGCGACCACCAGCAGGTACAGCAGCATGTCGAGGTGTTGCTTGCCGATCGCCAGACCCGCTTAAAAGTCGCTATCACCGCGCAGAGCGCAGAGCGCCTTGGCCTGGATGAGGGCCAGGAAGTGCTGGTACTACTGAAGGCCCCCTGGGTGGGGATGACTCAGGATCCGGCGGTTGCCAAAGAGGCCGATAACCAACTCGCCGGGCGAATCAGCCATATCGAATACGGCCCGGAGCAGTGTGAAGTGCTGATGGCGCTGCCTGACGGCCAGAGTTTGTGCGCGACCCTCCCGCTGGAACAGACCCGAAAACTGGCAGAAGGTGCTGAGGCGATAGCATATTTTAATGCTGATCGAATCATTCTCGCCACGTTATGCTGACGGCATTGACATTGCGCGCGTGACGTCGTATCCCTGTGGCAAATCGCTGCAAAAAGTGGGATACACAATGTCATCATTGCAAATTTCGCAAGGCACGTTTCGCCTGAGCGACACAAAAACGTTAAAAATCGAGCACCTCACCGTTGACGCTGGCGAAAGCTGGGCCTTCGTCGGCAGCAACGGCAGCGGGAAATCGGCGCTGGCTCGCGCGCTGTCCGGTGAGCTTACCCTGCTGTCCGGCCAGTATGAAAACCGCTTTTCCCGGGTAACCCGCCTCTCCTTCGAACAGCTGCAGAAGCTGGTCAGCGATGAATGGCAACGAAACAATACGGACCTACTTAGCCCAGGCGAAGAGGACACCGGCCGCACGACGGAAGAGATTATCCAGGAAGAGTCCAAAGATGCCGCTCGCTGCGCGCGCCTGGCAGAATTGTTCGGTATTACTTCTCTGCTCCAGCGCCGCTTTAAATATCTCTCCACCGGAGAAACGCGTAAAACGCTGCTCTGTCAGGCGCTGATGACGCAGCCGGATCTGTTGATTCTTGACGAGCCTTTTGATGGCCTGGACGTCGCTTCCCGTCTGCAGCTTGCCGGGCTGCTGGAGAGACTGCACCTCGAAGGGCTCACGCTGGTACTGGTACTCAACCGCTTCGACGAAATCCCGTCGTTTGTCCAGTTTGCCGGCGTGCTGGCCGACTGTACCCTGAGCGAAACCGGAGAAAAGCAGGCGCTGCTGCAACAGGCGCTGATTGCTCAACTGGCGCACAGCGAAAAACTGGCTGGCATGAGCTTACCGGAACCGGATGCCCCCGCCGCCCGCCATGCTCTCGACGCCGGGGCCCCGCGCATCATCCTGCGTGAGGGCGTGGTGTCATACAACGACCGGCCGATCATCGAGCACCTGAGCTGGACCGTTAACCCCGGTGAACACTGGCAGATAGTCGGTCCCAACGGCGCCGGAAAATCGACCCTGCTTAGCCTGGTCACCGGCGATCATCCGCAGGGTTATAGTAACGATCTTACCCTGTTTGGCCGCCGCCGCGGCAGCGGTGAAACCATCTGGGATATCAAAAAGCATATTGGCTACGTCAGCAGTAGCCTGCACCTTGAATACCGCGTCAGCACCACGGTACGCAACGTGATTCTGTCGGGCTATTTCGACTCTATCGGCATTTATCAGGCCGTTTCTGATAAGCAACGCCATCTGGTGCAGAACTGGCTGGATATTCTGGGAATCGACAAGCGTACCGCCGATGCGCCGTTCCACAGTCTCTCCTGGGGACAACAACGGCTGGCGCTGATCGTCCGGGCGCTGGTGAAGCATCCGACGCTGCTGATTCTTGACGAGCCCCTGCAGGGACTGGATCCGCTTAACCGTCAGCTGGTACGGCGCTTCGTGGATGTTTTGATTAGCGAAGGCGCCACTCAGCTGCTGTTTGTCTCCCATCACGCCGAAGATGCGCCGGACTGCATTACCCATCGTCTGGAGTTTGTGCGCAGTGGAGACGGTTACACTTATCAGGTCGGTCCACTCACGGACTGAGCCAAAACAGGGGGCCACGCCCCCCTGTTTTTTTTCAGAGAAATAACCACAAAGACCATCAACAATCTGTTTTTAAACATAAAAATGGAAAAATATCGCATTATGTCTTTTAGTGTAAGCGATTCCACCAATTTGGCCTGTGTCACACTTTACACTTCTTTGATATGCTATCTTCATCACACACGATAAGCCTATTGGAGCGAATCATGAAAGTACTGGTTACAGGTGGTAGCGGTTACATTGGAAGTCATACCTGCGTTCAACTGCTGCTGCAGGGACATGAAGTGATTATTCTCGACAATCTCTGCAACAGTAAGCGCAGCGTATTGCCGGTCATTGAACGTCTCGGCGGGAAAACGGCCACCTTTGTTGAAGGCGATATTCGTAATGAAGCGCTGATGACGGAAATTCTGCACGATCACGCTATTGAAGCGGTGATCCACTTTGCCGGCCTGAAAGCCGTCGGCGAATCCGTCGCCAGGCCGCTGGAATACTACGACAATAACGTCACCGGTACACTTAAATTAGTTTCCGCCATGCGCGCCGCTGGCGTGAAGAACTTTATTTTTAGCTCCTCCGCGACCGTCTACGGCGATCAGCCGAAGATCCCTTATGTCGAAAGCTTCCCGACCGGCACGCCGCAGAGCCCGTATGGCAAAAGCAAGCTGATGGTCGAGCAAATCCTGACCGACCTGCAAAAAGCCCAGCCGGACTGGAGCATTGCGCTGCTGCGTTACTTCAACCCGGTCGGCGCGCATCCATCAGGCGACATGGGCGAAGATCCGCAGGGTATCCCGAACAACCTGATGCCTTATATCGCGCAGGTGGCCGTGGGTCGTCGCGAATCGCTGGCCGTTTTCGGCAATGATTATCCGACCCCTGACGGTACCGGCGTACGCGACTATATCCACGTCATGGACCTCGCCGATGGCCACGTTGCGGCGATGGAAAAACTGGCGGGCCGCGAAGGCGTACACATTTATAACCTCGGCGCAGGCGTCGGCAGCAGCGTCCTCGACGTGATCAATGCCTTCAGTAAAGCCTGCGGCAAACCTGTTAATTACCACTTCGCGCCGCGCCGCGATGGCGACCTCCCGGCCTACTGGGCGGATGCCGAAAAGGCCGACCGCGAGCTGAACTGGCGCGTTACGCGCGACCTTGACGAGATGGCGCAGGACACCTGGCACTGGCAGTCCCGTCATCCGCAGGGTTACCCAGACTAAGGAACCGTCATGACCGTATTTAACCCCGTCGACCATCCGCATCGTCGTTATAACCCGTTAACCGGGCAGTGGATTCTGGTATCACCGCATCGCGCCAAGCGCCCCTGGCAAGGGGCGCAGGAAACGCCGGCAAAATCAACCTTGCCGGCGCACGATGCGGATTGTTTTCTGTGTCCGGGTAACACCCGCGTCACCGGCGACACGAACCCGAACTACACCGGTACCTACGTGTTTACCAATGACTTTGCGGCATTGATGACCGACACCCCCGATGCCCCGAATAGCGACGATCCGCTGATGCGCTGTCAAAGCGCGCGCGGCACCAGCCGGGTCATCTGCTTCTCGCCGGATCACAGCAAAACGCTGCCTGAGCTGAGCGTTGAAGCGCTGGAAGGCGTGGTTAATACGTGGCAGGAACAGACGGCGGAGCTGGGCCAAACGTATCCGTGGGTGCAGGTGTTTGAGAATAAAGGCGCGGCGATGGGCTGCTCCAACCCGCACCCGCACGGCCAGGTCTGGGCCAACAGCTTCCTGCCGAATGAGGCGGAACGCGAAGATCGTTTGCAAAAAGAGTATTTCGCCGCTGAGGGTTCGCCGATGCTGGTGGATTACGTTCAGCGCGAATTAGCCGACGGTAGCCGGACGGTCGTCGAGACTGAACATTGGCTGGCCGTCGTACCTTACTGGGCGGCCTGGCCTTTTGAGACGCTGCTGCTGCCGAAAGCACACATTCAGCGCCTTACCGATTTAACCGCAGCCCAGCGTAGCGACCTTGCGCTGGCGCTGAAAAAGCTGACCAGCCGTTACGACAACCTGTTCCAGTGCTCATTCCCTTATTCCATGGGCTGGCACGGAGCACCGTTTAATAACCACGAGAATAATCACTGGCAGCTACACGCTCACTTTTATCCGCCGCTGCTGCGCTCGGCGACGGTGCGTAAATTTATGGTCGGCTACGAAATGCTGGCTGAAACTCAGCGCGATTTGACGGCCGAACAAGCCGCCGAACGCCTGCGGGCAGTGAGCGACGTCCATTTTCGCGAATCCGGAGAATAACAATGAGTCTGAAAGAGAAAACCCAAACCCTGTTTGCTGAAAAGTTCGGCTACCCTGCCACCCACGTTATTCAGGCACCGGGCCGCGTCAATCTGATCGGCGAACACACCGACTATAACGACGGCTTCGTGCTGCCCTGCGCAATTGATTATCAGACGGTGATCAGCTGCGCGCCGCGCACGGACCGTATTGTCCGGGTGATTGCCGCCGATTATGACAATCAGAGCGACGAGTTCTCCCTTGATAAGCCGATTGTCAGCCACGAGACCCAGCAGTGGTCAAACTACGTTCGCGGCGTGGTGAAACACCTGCAGAAGCGCAATAACCATTTTGGCGGCGCCGATCTGGTGATCAGCGGTAACGTACCGCAGGGGGCGGGTTTAAGCTCTTCCGCTTCGCTGGAAGTGGCCGTCGGAACCGTGTTCCAGCAGCTGTACCATCTGCCGCTGGACGGGGCGCAAATTGCCCTTAATGGCCAGGAAGCGGAGAACCAGTTCGTCGGCTGTAACTGCGGCATCATGGACCAGCTTATCTCAGCGCTGGGTAAGAAAGATCACGCGCTGCTGCTTGACTGCCGCACATTAGGAACCAAGGCCGTCTCCATGCCAAAAGGCGTCGCGGTGGTGATCATCAACAGTAATTTTAAACGTACTCTGGTCGGCAGCGAGTACAACACCCGTCGCGAACAGTGCGAGACCGGCGCACGTTTCTTCCAACAGCCTGCGCTGCGCGATGTCAAAATCGCCGAGTTCAATGCCGTTGCCCATGAGCTGGATCCGGTGGTTGCGAAACGCGTCCGCCATGTCCTGACCGAAAATGCACGTACCCTCGAAGCCGCCACCGCGCTGGAAAAAGGCGACCTGAAGCGTATGGGTGAACTGATGGCGGAATCCCATGCCTCGATGCGCGATGATTTTGAAATTACCGTTCCGCAAATTGACACGCTGGTGGAGATCGTCAAAGCCACCATCGGCGATAAAGGCGGCGTACGCATGACCGGCGGCGGATTTGGCGGTTGCGTCGTGGCGCTGGTGCCGGAAGAGTGCGTAGATCCCGTTAAGCAAGCCGTCGCGCAGCAGTATGAAGCGAAAACCGGCATTAAAGAGACCTTCTACGTTTGCAAACCGTCACAGGGGGCCGGCCAGTGCTAAACCAAACGACAGACCTGGCGCCGGACGGCCAGCCGTGGAACCTGATCACCCTGCGGAATAATGCCGGGATGGTGGTTACGCTGATGGACTGGGGCGCGACGCTATTATCTGCCCAGGTCCCGCTGGCCAACGGCGAAGCACGCGAAGCGCTGCTCGGTTGCGCGGCGCCGGAAAACTATACCCGCCAGGCGGCCTATCTCGGCGCCTCCGTAGGCCGCTATGCCAACCGTATCGCCAACAGCCGGTTTACTCTGGATGGCCAGACGGTCCAACTGACCCCTTCTAACGAAGCCGGTCATCAGCTGCACGGCGGGCCAGACGGTTTCGACAAACGTCGCTGGCAGATAGTTAGCGCCGACGAACATCAGGCGCTGTTTGCCCTCGCTTCCGATGACGGCGACCAGGGTTTTCCCGGCAACCTGAAAGCCACGGCGCACTACCGTCTTACTGAAGATAACCGCATCGCTATCGAGTATCGTGCGACGGTTGACAGGCCCTGTCCGGTCAACCTGACCAACCACGTCTACTTCAACCTGGACGGTGGGCAGACGGACGTCCGCAACCACCAGCTGCAAATTTTCGCCGACAGCTACCTGCCGGTGGAGAGCGACGGTATTCCGGGCGGCGAATTACAGGACGTCACCCGGACCAGCTTCGATTTCCGCACGCCGAAAACCGTAGCGGTCGATTTTCTTCGCGATGCCGATCAGCAGAAAGTAAAAGGGTATGATCATGCTTTCCTGCTACAGGCAAAAGGCGATGCCCGCAAGGCGGCGGCCCATGTCTGGTCTCAGGATGGTCAACTGCAGATGGCGGTGTATACCTCCGCCCCTGCCCTGCAGTTTTATTCTGGTAACTACCTGGGCGGTACACCGTCGCGTACGGAACAGCCGTACGCCGACTGGCAGGGTCTGGCGCTGGAGAGTGAATTTCTGCCGGACTCACCAAATCACCCGGAATGGCCCCAGCCCGACTGCATATTGCGCCCGGGCGAGGAGTACGTCAGTCTGACGGAATATCAGTTTATTGCCCGATAAGCCCCCGGCCCTCCTGACGGAGGGCTTTTTTTCGTCATTTTGCTGCAAATTACGCCACTTACAGACAAAAATATAACCGCCGATTTACAAGCATCTTACACTGAGCCACTATTTTCGCTATGGTTAGGGATAAGCGTTGCCGTGACTCAAATTGCGGCAATATAATGAGAATTGTTATCATTCAAACAAAGCTTGAGGAGTAAGTGTATGGCTGTAACTAAGCTGGTACTGGTCCGTCATGGCGAAAGCCAATGGAACAATGAAAACCGTTTCACCGGTTGGTACGACGTCGATCTGTCCGAGAAAGGCGTAGGTGAAGCAAAAGCGGCAGGCAAACTGCTGAAAGACGAAGGCTTCAGCTTCGATTTTGCTTATACCTCTGTGCTGAAACGTGCCATCCATACTCTGTGGAACGTCCTGGATGAACTGGATCAGGCCTGGCTGCCGGTTGAGAAATCCTGGAAACTGAACGAGCGTCACTACGGGGCATTGCAGGGTCTGAACAAAGCTGAAACCGCTGAGAAGTACGGCGATGAGCAGGTTAAACAGTGGCGCCGTGGCTTTGCTATTACTCCGCCGGAGCTGACCAAAGACGACGAGCGCTACCCGGGCCACGATCCGCGTTATGCAAAACTGACCGATAAAGAGCTGCCGGTTACCGAAAGCCTGGCGCTGACCATCGAGCGCGTTGTGCCTTACTGGAACGAAACTATTCTGCCGCGTCTGAAAAGCGGTGAGCGCGTGATTATTGCCGCTCACGGTAACTCCCTGCGTGCACTGGTGAAGTACCTGGACAATATGGGCGAAGACGAAATCCTTGAACTGAACATCCCGACCGGCGTACCGCTGGTTTATGAGTTCGACGAAAACTTCAAACCGATCAAACACTACTATCTGGGCAATGCAGATGAAATCGCCGCAAAAGCCGCCGCGGTAGCAAACCAGGGTAAAGCGAAATAATTTTCGCCAGCCATAAAAAAAGCGTGGATTCGTCCACGCTTTTTTATTGGCTCTGAATCCCGGCGTCGCGACGCTCTGCCGGGCCAGGCTGCGGATTAACCGCGACGGGCTTTTACCGCATCCGCCAGCTGGCGCAGGATGGTATCGGTATCTTCCCAGCCGATACAGGCATCGGTGATGCTTTTGCCATAGGCCAGCGGCACGCCGCTCTCCAGACTCTGGCTACCCTCCACCAGATGGCTTTCAATCATCACGCCCATAATCGCCTGCTCGCCGCTGGCAATCTGCCGGCAAACATCGGCACCCACTTCCATCTGTTTTTTAAACTGCTTGCTGGAATTTGCGTGGCTGAAATCAATCATGATCTGCGCCGGCAGGCCCGCTTTCGCCAGCCCAACCTTCACTTCAGCAACGTGCTTCGCACTGTAGTTCGGCTCTTTGCCACCGCGCAGAATGATATGACAGTCGCTGTTGCCGCTGGTATTCACAATCGCCGAATGGCCCCATTTGGTCACTGACAGGAAGCAGTGCGGTGCGCCAGCGGCGTTGATCGCGTCAATAGCCACTTTTATTGTCCCGTCGGTCCCGTTTTTAAAACCTACCGGACAAGAAAGGCCAGATGAAAGCTCGCGATGCACCTGGGATTCGGTGGTGCGCGCGCCGATGGCGCCCCAGCTCATCAGGTCAGCAACGTACTGCGGGGTGATCATATCAAGGAATTCACCCGCCGCAGGCAGCCCGCTGTCGTTAATCTCCAGCAGCAGCTTACGCGCAATGCGCAGGCCGTCGTTGATGCGGAAGCTGTTATCCATATGCGGGTCGTTGATTAACCCCTTCCAGCCAACGGTGGTACGCGGTTTTTCAAAGTAAACGCGCATCACCACTTCCAGCTCGCCCTTCAGCTCTTCACGAAGCGTCAGCAGGCGCTCAGCATACTCTTTCGCTGCGGCAGGATCGTGGATAGAACACGGGCCAATCACCACCAGCAGACGATCGTCGTTGCCTTTAAGGATCTGATGGATCGCTTTACGAGCGTGCGCCACGGTGTTAGCAGCATTTTCGGTCGCGGGGAACTTTTCCAGGAGTGCAACGGGAGGTAATAATTCGTTGATCTCTTTAATACGTAAATCGTCGTTCTGATAATTCATTTTCTTTCCAGCGTTGCCATACTTAATCAATTGTGTGCAATGCTTTCAATCTAACTCGCCGTCAGAAAAGTGTAAACAGACTTTTACAGTCGCAAGGGTAATTCACTGATTAAATAGATAAAAACAATACAAACCATAAGAATAGTAAAAAATAAAGCCTCAAGAATAGTTATAAAACCTACAAATCAATCATATATAAATATTATGTATCGCCATAAAAGGGAAATAGCTCGACATTACTCCACCTCCCCGCGTTTTCACCCTATTGTTGCCTCATTTGCGGCTTGTTGAAGATAAATGCCGCAGCACCTTGCCCTATCGACATTGGCTAATGGAACAGACGCCCGATTGTGGTTAATCTGTAATAAGGTCAGAGACTAATTGATAAAATAATGACAGGATTCTGTAATGGCCCATGCTCACACTCCGTCAGAAACCACCGATCGCGGTAACGAAAAGCGCCTGTTGCAGGCTTTTATCGTCACCGCCGGCTTTATGCTTGTTGAAGCCATCGGCGGCGTCGTTTCAGGCTCGCTGGCCCTGCTGGCTGATGCCGGTCACATGCTCACCGATTCAGCCGCTCTGTTATTCGCTCTACTCGCGGTCCGCTTCGCCAGCCGTCCCCCCAACACCCGCCACACGTTCGGCTGGCTGCGCCTGACCACCCTGGCGGCCTTCGTCAACGCTATTGCGCTGGTTGTCATCACGATTCTGATTGTCTGGGAAGCGATTCAACGCTTTAACCATCCTCAGCCCGTTGCCGGTACCACAATGATGGTGATTGCCGTTGCCGGGCTACTGGCGAACATACTGGCATTCTGGATCCTGCACCGCGGCAGTGAAGCAAGCAATCTTAACGTCCGCGCGGCCGCCTTACACGTTCTGGGCGACCTGCTGGGTTCGGTCGGGGCGATCATTGCCGCTATCGTGATTCTCACCACCGGCTGGACGCCAATTGACCCGATTTTGTCGGTGCTGGTTTCATGTCTGGTACTGCGTAGCGCCTGGCGGCTGTTGCAGGAAAGTTTGAACGAACTGTTGGAAGGAGCGCCGCGGTCGTTAGATGTCGAGGGGTTAAAGCGCGATTTACGCCGTTCGGTGGCGGAAGTCCGCGACGTGCATCACGTCCACGTCTGGCTGGTTGGCGAAAAAACGGTCATGACGCTGCATGTTCAGGTTGTCCCGCCGCACGATCACGATGCCTTGCTGAATCGCATCCAGGCCTTTTTACAGCATAAATATAATATCGGGCATGTGACCGTGCAGATGGAGTACCAGCCCTGTAACGGCCCGGAATGCCGTCTCAACATGACGCACGCCGGGCACGACCATCATCACCACCATTAGCGAGAAAACGCGTGAGAACCTCGCTCACGCGCGCTGTTGATCCACATCCGACTGCCGTTAAGAGCAATAAAGGTCAAAAGCAGATATTCCAGCGACATCGCATAGACTCCCTGAAGGGCAAAAATCACCACGCTGATGACGTTGATGATCACCCAAAGCAGCCAGTTTTCGACATATTTGCGGGTCATCAGAATCATGGCGGCGATCGACAGCACCATCATGCAGGAGTCCCAGAACGGGAAGGCATCCGGCTGCAGTTCCGGCATCGTCACCCGCAGTCCCAGGCTCTGCATCAGCGTGACCGCGATCCGCGTCAGGAAGGCGAAGACCGGATTAATGAAGACCGTCATCAGCGCAATTGCCACAATACAAGCCGTCAGCCAGCCCAGCGCCTTCGGCAATGGCAACCACCGAATACGCAGTTCGGCTTCATGGCTGCTGGTTTGCCGGGACCAGGCGTACCAGCCATAAACGTTGGCGGCAAAGAAAAAGACCTGCAGCAGCAGGCTGGCATAGAGCTGAATCTGAAAGAAAATAATGGCAAATAAGGTGACGTTGACCAGCCCAAACGCATAGTTGCTGATCTTTTCCAGACTTGCCAGCCAGATACACAGCAGCCCGGCAAGCGTGCCGACCGCCTCGATCCATGATAAGTCGTATCCGCCGGCACCGATGGGTATATGCACCAGGATATTCTGCGTACTAAAAAAATCCATATTTTCCCCGCACTGTATTGATTGCGTAATTAACCACTATCCCCGAAGTGTAGCCGCAAAATCCAGCATTCTGTTCAGCGGGACTAATGCGCCGGTACGCAGCTGCGCATCGACCTTAATTTCGTGTTCGGATCCACCGTTTTCCAGTCCCTCTGCAATCGCTTGCAGGCCGTTCATCGCCATCCACGGGCAGTGGGCACAGCTACGACAGGTTGCCCCCTCTCCCGCCGTCGGTGCTTCCAGCAGCTCTTTTTCCGGTACCGCCTGCTGCATTTTGTAGAAGATCCCGCGATCGGTGGCGACAATGAGCTGACGCGCCGGGAGCGTTTTAGCCGCAGCAATCAGCTGGCTGGTAGACCCTACCGCATCCGCCATATCTACAATGGACTGCGGTGATTCAGGATGCACCAGAATGGCGGCATCGGGATAGAGAGCTTTCATCCGCGTTAACGCCTGGGTTTTAAACTCATCGTGGACAATACAGGCGCCCTGCCAGCACAAAACATCTGCGCCGGTTTGCCGCTGTACGTACCGGCCTAAGTGACGGTCGGGTGCCCAGAGAATTTTTTCCCCGAGGCTGTCGAGATGCTCAATAAGCTCAACGGCAATACTGGAGGTCACAACCCAATCGGCGCGCGCTTTGACCGCCGCTGAGGTGTTGGCATAAACGACGACGGTACGATCCGGGTGGGCATCGCAAAACGCATTAAACTCCTCAATCGGGCAGCCCAGATCCAGAGAGCACTCGGCATTCAGCGTTGGCATCAGGATGGTCTTCTCCGGACTGAGAATTTTTGCCGTTTCCCCCATGAAGCGTACTCCGGCCACCAGTAACGTCGAAGCGGAATGGCGGGCGCCGAAACGAGCCATTTCCAGAGAATCAGCGATACAGCCGCCGGTCTCTTCGGCCAGTTGCTGAATTTCAGGGTCGGTATAGTAATGAGCCACCATCACCGCATCGCGCTCGCGCAGCAGACGTTTAATCTTTTCACGGTAAAAGTGCTTTTCATCGCGACTTAATGGCAATGGTTTCGGCGGGAAAGGATAAATCGCCGTTTCAGGGTCAAACATTACGCTCATCTTGCAATCTCGTTTTACTGGCTTAACTCAAATACCGTTAATATGCCTTCAGACGGCATAGCGGCGGTCATGATGTTTTATATGCTAAACAAGATAGCGGATTGTACAGAAAATGTCGTGTGGAATTTATTGTCGTCTGAAGGCAAAAAAAGGGGATTAATATTTATGGAGGAAAAACAACAGATAGCAAAAAGGCGCCCTTTTACATTGGTGGGTCGTGCAGGATGACTCGCTTTGCTCGCCCTTCGGGCCGTCGCCGCGAGCGGCTCCGTTGTCTCGCTTTGCTCGACTCGAACCTGCCGCAGGTTCGAATTGTTGAATTTGGCACATAGCAAAAAGGCGCCTTTAGGGCGCCTTTTTACATTGGTGGGTCGTGCAGGATTCGAACCTGCGACCAATTGATTAAAAGTCAACTGCTCTACCAACTGAGCTAACGACCCCTTGCGGGACTTCATACTTTCAATATTCAGAATACCGGATTGTGCAGGATCACTCGCTTTCGCTTGCCCTGTGGGCCGTTGCTACGCAACGTTATCCTTCACGTTTAACATTAACTTTAATGTTAAAGTGGTGGGTCGTGCAGGATTCGAACCTGCGACCAATTGATTAAAAGTCAACTGCTCTACCAACTGAGCTAACGACCCGCTCGGGTACTACCTGAATTTTTTCACTCGTCACCAACGTTAAGCCGGTGGGTCGTGCAGGATGACTCGCTTTCGCTCGCCCTGTGGGCCGTTGCTACGCAACGTTATCCTTCACGTTCAACATCTGAGTTCGATGTTAAATTGGTGGGTCGTGCAGGATTCGAACCTGCGACCAATTGATTAAAAGTCAACTGCTCTACCAACTGAGCTAACGACCCGAGTGGTGGGTGATGACGGGATCGAACCGCCGACCCCCTCCTTGTAAGGGAGGTGCTCTCCCAGCTGAGCTAATCACCCGATACTACGCTGGATACTACATCTGACTAAAGTCAGCGGTGGGTCGTGGAGGATGACTCGCTTTCGCTTGCCCTATGGGCCGTTGCTGACGCAACGCTATCCTTCACGTTTTACTACCGTTCCACCCTGGTAGTTAGTGGTGGGTCGTGCAGGATTCGAACCTGCGACCAATTGATTAAAAGTCAACTGCTCTACCAACTGAGCTAACGACCCACTTTTTTCGTCGCTTCAGGCTTGTTCGATATCCCGTGGCAACGGCGGCATATATTACTGATTTAAGAATTCAGCGCAACAAGTATTTCGATAAAAAACATCTGACTGCTTAGGATTCACGCGACAAGACCAGAAATAATGCGATTTCTGGTCATGCCATAATCACCCAAGGGCATTAAGACGTTTCTGAGCCTGTTTCGCGCCATCGGTGCCAGGAAATTTACTGACCACCTGTTGGTAAACAGCCTTCGCCTTCGCGGTATCACCTTTATCCTGCATAATCACGCCGACCTTAAACATGGCATCTGGCGCTTTCGGGGATTTAGGGTAATTCTTCACCACGGAAGCAAAATAGTAAGCGGCATCATCTTTTTTCCCCTTATTGTAATTCAACTGACCGAGCCAGTAGTTCGCGTTCGGCTGATAGGTTGAATCCGGGTACTTTTTGACGAAATTCTGAAATGCTGCCAGCGCGTCATCCTGGCGGGAGGGATCCTTCACCAGCGCAATAGCCGCATTGTAGTCAGTATTGGCATCTCCGGTCGAGGCAGGAGCGCCAGAAGTGGCCGCTGGCGCCGCGGTAGCCGCCGCACCCTGATCGCCTGCCGAAGACGATGGCTGTGCACCTGCCGCCGCCCCACCGCTGCTCAGACCGTCGATCTGTAACAGAATTTGCTTCTGGCGTTCAACAACCTGATTGAGCTGATACTGGCTTTCCTGAATCTGGCCGCGCAGGGAATCAATATCATTCTGGTTATCGGAGAGCTGTTGCTGAAGTTGGGTTAAAAGCTGACTGTGAGCGTTAGAAATACGCTCGAGTTGAGTGACGCGGTCTTCGACCGAGCCTGAGCCGACACTACTGATTGGCGCCTGAGCAAAAGCGGCCCAGGGGGCCGCTATGCCAACCAGTAACGACAGACTCAACAGGTGATGTCTGAAGTTACTGCTCATGCAATTCTCTTAGTAAACCAGTACGGCGCGACGGTTTTTGGCGTAAGCCGCTTCGTCATGACCCAGTACTGCAGGTTTTTCTTTACCGTAAGAAACGATGGAGATCTGGTCAGCAGAAACACCTTTGCCCTGCAGATACATCTTAACGGCGTTAGCACGACGCTCACCCAGAGCGATGTTGTATTCCGGAGTACCGCGCTCATCCGCGTGACCTTCAACAGTCACTTTATAGGATGGGTTGCTACGCAGGAAGTTAGCGTGCGCATCCAGCATTGCAGCGAAGTCAGAACGGATATCGTACTTGTCGAGATCGAAGTACACGATGTTGTTCTGCTGCAGCTGCTGCATTTGCAGACGAGCTTGCTCTTCGGAAGACATGTTGCCGCCGTTAGCGTTAGCATCCATACCAGTGCCGGCACCCAGCATGCCTTCACCGCTCTGGTCGTTGCTGGCGTTCTTGTTAGAAGAACACGCCGCGATTGCCATAACCGGCAGAGCGATCATCAGCCCTTTCAGCACTTTGTTCAGTTGCATTTCTTTGATTCCTTTAATAATCAATTATTTATTATCACAGATACGGAGACCAGGCAGGGAATTTTACCTGTCCATCAGTCGCCGGAAGACGCGCTTTGAAACGCCCATCTGTAGAAACCAGATTCAGCACGGATCCCATCCCCTGAGAAGAGCTGTAGATTACCATAGTGCCGTTAGGTGCCAGACTTGGCGTTTCATCCAGGAACGTTGACGACAGAACTTGTACGCCACCCGCTACCAGATCTTGTTTGGCAATGTGCTGCTGACCGTTGGCCGAGCTGACCATTACCATAAATTTACCGTCACTGCTGACATCCGCATCCTGGTTCTGAGAACCTTCCCAGGAGATACGCTGCGGAGTACCGCCGCCGACGCTGACTTTATACACCTGCGGACGACCGGCCTGGTCAGAAGTAAAGGCCAGATTCTGACTATCCGGGTACCAGCTTGGTTCGGTGTTGTTGCTGCGACCATTGGTCACCTGACGAATCTGACCCGAGCCCAGATCCATCACATACAGGTTCAGGCTACCGGTTTTCGACAATGCGAACGCCAGTTTACTGCCATCCGGCGAGAAGGCCGGAGCCCCGTTATGCTGCGGGAAGGAAGCAATCTGACGCACCGCGCCATTTGCCAGAGTCTGAACCACCAGCGCAGAACGGCCGCTTTCGAAGGTCACGTAAGCCAGTTTAGAACCATCCGGAGACCATGCCGGAGACATCAGCGGCTGTGGTGAACGGTGGACCACAAACTGGTTATAACCATCGTAGTCGGAGACGCGCAGTTCATACGGGAACTGGCCGCCGTTAGTCTGCACAACGTAGGCAATACGGGTACGGAAGGCGCCCTTAATAGAGGTCAGCTTCTCGAATACCGCATCGCTGGCGGTGTGAGCCGCATAGCGCAGATACTGTTTAGTCACCTTATAAGAGTTCTGCGCCAGAATCGTCCCCGGAGCACCGCCGGTATCAACCAGCTGGTAAGCCACGTTGTACGATCCGTCAGGGTTCCCGGTCACCTGACCGACAACCACCGCATCAATACCCAGCGCAGACCATGCCGCAGGTTGAACCTCTTGTGCCGTCCCCGGTTGCTGAGGCAGACGCGAGCGATCCAGTGGGTTGAACTTACCGCTGTTACGCAAGTCAGCCGCTACGACACCGCCAATATCTTCAGGCGCAGCACCCGGCCCTGCCCACTGGAACGGTACAACACCGATCGGGCGCGCCGAGTCCACCCCCTGGGTGATCTCGATACGTACTTCTGCGTGCAGCACCGCCGCCCACAGCATTAAAAAACCAAACGCTACTCGTAATGCCTGCTTCATCATATCTCCCTTATCCGGACGGAAAGCCCACGATAATTTAGCAGAATGTTAACAAACTCAAATACACAAAACTACCAAAACCCGGCCTCAGCCCTGGATTGTGTTTCCCCCGCTCGCGCGGGGAAACACATCACTGCGGTTTGAAGTCCAGTGGCGCATTTTTGAACGTCTCATACACAGCCTGAGAAGGCGGTTTCGGGAACTTGCTCATCCGGCTGGTTGCCGCCAGCATCTGCTGACAGAAAGCAGGATCGCCCCCCTCCGACTTCACGCTCAATAACGTCCCGTCCTGAGCCAGGTTCACGCGTAACGTACATGTTTTACCTTTGTACGTGTCCCAGTCATAGAGATGCCCTTTAATCGCCGCCTGAACCTGCGAAATATAACTGGCAATCTCAGCCTGAGACGCGCCCCCCTGCCCCGGTTTACTTCCTTTAGCAGGAGATGAGCCTCCATTGCTACCGCTGGTGCTACCTTTAGGCGCATTCTTACCTGAACTCAGATCGCCGAGCAGGTCGTCAACGCCATCCGCATCTTTCGCTGCCGCGGCTTTTTTCGCGGCGGCGGCTTTGGCTGCGGCGGCCTTAGCGGCAGCAGCCTTGGCGGCTTTATCGGCTGCGGCTTTTTCCGCTGCAGCGGCTTTCGCTGCGGCAGCTTTTTCCGCTTTCTCCGCGGCGGCTTTCTCTGCTGCGGCGGCCTTTTCTGCTGCCGCTTTTTCAGAGGCTGCTTTTTGCGCCGCTGCTTTTTCTGCTGCTTTCTCAGCGGCTTTTTCCGCAGCAGCTTTCTCAGCTGCTGCCTGCTTCGCGGCTTCCTGCTGGGCTTTCTTCTCAGCCTGCTGCTGCGCTTTCTTCGCTGCCTCGGCTTCGGCTTTCTTCTGGGCATCCGCCGCTGCTTTCGCCGCTTCGGCTTCCGCCTGTTTCTTCGCATCGGCTGCGGCTTTCGCTGCCGCAGCTTCCGCCGCTTTAGCCTGCGCATCTGCCTTCGCTTTCGCGTCAGCAGCGGCTTTTGCTGCCGCTTCCTGTGCTTCTTTCGCCTGAGAATCCGCTTTGGCTTTCGCCGCTGCCGCCGCTTTCGCCGCCGCTTCTTCAGCCTGCTTCTGCTCTTCCTTCGCTTGCTTAGCCGCTTCCTGCGCCTGCAGACGATCCTGCTCAAGCTGCTTCAGACGCTCCTGCTCGGCGGCCTGCTTTTCACGCAGTTCTTCAGCCTGCTGCTGAGCCTGCTTTTCGCGCTGCTCGGCGGCGCGGCGCGAGCTGGCCTGCTGCTGCTGTTGGCGGTTGTAATTATTCACCACCGCCCCAGGATCAACCATCACCGCATCAATGGAAGAACCTCCGCCGCCACCGGCTGAGGCATCCAGATGCTCATCGAACGAACTCCAGATCAGCAGCGCGATCAGAATGATGTGCAGCGCGACTGAAACTATGATCGCTCGTTTAAGCTTGTCGTTTTGTTCGGTTGCCTTTGACACTATCGGTTCCCAAAAACTGTTCGCCTGTCCCCGCTACTCTCGCCGGCCACGAGTCTGTTATTCTCGCAGCCAGCGGTCCGGCGGGCGCACATATCCGAAGCGATTAAATAGGCTTGGTCATTAAGCCAACCGATTTAACCCCTGCGCTATGCAACAGGTTAAGCGCTTTAATAATTTCATCGTAAGGTACGTCTTTCGCACCGCCGATCAGGAACACCGTTTTCTCGTTCGCTTCGAGGCGGCGTTTCGCTTCGGCAACAACCTGCTCTGGCGGCAGCTGCGACAGCGTCTCCGGACCCACTTTTACGCTGTACTGCCCGACTCCGGAAACTTCAACAATCACTGGCGGCTCATCATTACTTTTGACCGCTTGTGATTCCGTCGCATCCGGCAGGTCGACCTCTACGCTCTGCGTAATGATCGGCGCGGTCGCCATAAAGATCAGCAACAGCACCAACAAGACATCCAGCAGCGGAACGATGTTGATCTCGGACTTCAGTTCGCGACGTCCGCGTCCACGTGCTCTGGCCATGGCTTACCCCTTATTGCTTTCGCTGCTGGTAAACGCCTGACGGTGCAGAATCGCGGTGAACTCTTCCATAAAGTTGTCATAGTTCAGTTCAAGTTTGTTCACACGCTGGTTCAAACGGTTGTAGGCCATAACCGCCGGAATTGCCGCAAACAGACCGATTGCCGTGGCGATCAGCGCTTCTGCGATACCCGGAGCAACCATCTGCAGAGTAGCCTGTTTCACCGCACCGAGTGCGATAAAAGCGTGCATGATCCCCCAGACGGTACCGAACAGACCGATATACGGGCTGATGGAACCCACGGTTCCAAGGAACGGAATGTGCGTTTCCAGCGTCTCGATCTCACGGTTCATCGAGATGCGCATGGCGCGCGACGCCCCTTCAACCACCGCTTCTGGCGCATGGCTGTTTGCGCGATGCAAACGAGCAAACTCTTTGAAACCGCTGTAGAAAATTTGTTCCGACCCCACCAGGTTATCGCGACGCCCCTGGCTCTCCTGATACAGGCGAGAAAGCTCAATGCCCGACCAGAACTTGTCTTCAAAGGCTTCCGCCTCGCGGCTTGCCGTGTTGAGGATGCGCGTTCTCTGAATAATAATGGCCCAGGAAGCGATAGAAAAACCAATCAAAATCAACATGATAAGTTTAACCAGAAGGCTCGCCTTCAGGAACAAATCAAGGATATTCATGTCAGTCACTGCTTAAACTCCGCGACAATAGACTTGGGAAGCGCACGAGGCTTCATTAAGAGTGGATCAACGCACACAATGAGAACCTCAGCTTCGTTCAAAACTGTATTCTCTGCGTTGACGATTCGCTGCGTGAAAACCAAAGAGGTACCTCTCATCGAGGTGATTTCCGTCTGGATTTCGAGCATGTCGTCGAGTCTGGCGGGCGCAAAATATTCCAGCGTCATTTTGCGAACCACGAAGGCAACTCGCTCAGCCAGCAAAACCTGCTGACTGAAGTGGTGGTGGCGCAGCATCTCTGTGCGTGCTCTTTCATAAAAAGCGACGTAACTGGCGTGGTAAACCACACCACCGGCATCGGTATCTTCATAGTAGACACGAACCGGCCATCGAAACAGCGTTGTATTCACTTTACATCCCGGTAATGCAAAAAAAGATTAGTGCTTTCAAACTTCGCTACTATACGCGCGGGGAACGTGGTTTGGAATGGGGGAAAGTAAACAGCGAGTAAATTTTTATGGGCTTATGCAAGCCCATGAGGTTAACAGAGTTCTCTTATTCTCTTCTCTTTCAAAAGAAGAAAAAAAACAGCCCCGTGATGAGTACAATATCAGCGATAAGTGGACAAAAAATCCCTTGCCAGTGAATGGCCTGCGGGCGAAAGCCCACGCCGTGGATAACCCCGGCGCATACGGCCCACATCAGCAGGAAGCCGTGCCAGATCTCCAGCTCGCTGGTCTTTGCCGCAAAGCGCGACGGATCCCAGAAAATGCAGCCGGCCAGCAGCAGTGCCATCAATAAGGAAAGCGCCCTTAACGGGCGCTTATCCATTATCGCATACAGCGTTGCGATAATTTTACTCATCAGTGTTCTTCTTTACCTGCTTTGGTGCTTTCCACGTGCTCAAGCGCTAACGCGGTGATAACCCCAAAGGCACAGGCAAGAAGCGTTCCCAAAATCCATGCGAAATACCACATATCTAGCTCCTTACCTTAATACAACGAGTGGGTGTTCTTTTCGATGTCTTCGCGGGTAATGCGACCGAACATCTTCCAGTAACACCAGGTGGTGTAGCCCAGAATAATCGGCACGAAGACAATCGCCACGTAGGTCATCAGGTTCAGCGTTCTTTGGCTGGAGGTTGAATCCCACATGGTCAGGCTAACGTTCATCATCGTGCTGGACGGCATGATGAACGGGAACATCGCAATCCCGGCGGTCAGAATGATGCAGGCCAGCGTCAGAGAAGAGAAGATAAACGCCAGAGCGCCCTTCTCCATCCGCGAAGTCAGGATAGTCAGCAGCGGCAATACTACGCCCAGTGCCGGGATAGCCCACAGCGAAGGCATATTATTGAAGTTCACCAACCATGCACCAGCCTGACGAGTCACTTCTTTAGTCAGCGGGTTAGATGGCGCAGAGTGGTCGATAGCCGAGGTGACCACATAACCGTCGATCCCGTATACCACCCAGACACCGGCCAGCAGGAAGCAAACCAGCGTCACCAGTGCCGCAACCTGAGAGGTCGCGCGAGCACGCAGGTGCAGCTCACCCACGGTACGCATCTGCAGGTAGGTAGCCCCCTGCGTCAGAATCATCGCCACGCTAACAATACCGGCCAGCAGACCAAACGGGTTCAGCAGCTGGAAGAAATTGCCGGTGTAGTACAGGCGCATATATTCATCCATATGGAACGGTACGCCCTGCAGCAGGTTACCGAACGCGACGCCAATCACCAGCGGCGGTACGAAGCTACCGATGAAGATGCCCCAGTCCCACATGTTGCGCCAGCGGGTGTCTTCAATCTTCGAGCGGTAGTCAAAACCAACCGGACGGAAGAACAAAGAGGCCAGCACCAGAATCATCGCCACATAGAAGCCGGAGAACGCGGCGGCATAGACCGTCGGCCAGGCAGCAAACAGCGCACCGCCGGCGGTGATCAGCCACACCTGGTTTCCGTCCCAGTGCGGAGCGATGGAGTTAATCATGATTCGACGCTCGGTGTCATTACGACCGAGGAAACGGGTGAGCATGCCCACCCCCATGTCGAAGCCATCGGTGACGGCGAAACCAATCAGCAGAACACCGATCAGTAGCCACCAGATAAAACGCAATACTTCATAATCGATCATTTGACGACTCCTGTCTTAGCGTGCCGGCTGAGTAGTCGTGGAAGACTGCTCGTAGTGGTAGCGACCGGTTTTCAGGCTGCTTGGTCCACGGCGTGCGAATTTGAACATCAGATACAGCTCCGCGACCAGGAACAGGGTGTACAGACCGCAAATCAGCAGCATCGAGAAGATCAGGTCGCCCGCGGTCAGGGACGAGTTCGCTACCGCAGTAGGCAGTACCTCACCTATCGCCCACGGCTGACGACCATATTCCGCTACGAACCAACCGGACTCGATAGCGATCCACGGCAGAGGAATTGCGTACAGCGCAATGCGCAGCAGCCATTTCTTCTCGCCAATCTGGTTACGAATAACGGTCCAGAACGATGCCGCGATGATACCGAGCATCAGGATGCCGCAGGCCACCATGATACGGAACGCGAAGTACAGCGGCGCAACGCGAGGAATAGAGTCTTTCGTCGCCATAGCAATCTGCGCTTCCGTCGCGTCAGAGACGTTCGGGGTATAGCGTTTCAGCAGCAGACCGTAGCCCAGATCTTTCTTCACGTTGTTGAATTCATCACGTACAGCCTGATCGGTTGAGCCTGCGCGCAGCTCTTCCAGCAGGGTGTAAGCTTTCATCCCGTTACGAATACGCGCTTCGTGCTGTGCCAGCAGGTCTTTCAGACCAATAACCGGCGTGTCCACGGAACGAGTGGCAATAATACCCAACGCATAAGGAATCTGGATGGCGAAGTGGTTGGTTTGCGCATCCTGGTCCGGAATACCAAACAGGGTAAAGGCAGCCGGAGCTGGCTGTGTTTCCCATTCGGCTTCGATGGCCGCAAGTTTAGTTTTCTGCACGTCACCCATTTCGTAACCGGATTCATCACCGAGTACGATAACGGAGAGAATCGCCGCCATACCGAAGCTGGCAGCAATGGCAAAGGAGCGTTTAGCGAAAGCGAAGTCGCGACCGCGCAGCATATAGTAGGAGCTGATACCCAGGACGAACATCGCGCCGCAGACGTAGCCGGATGCGACGGTATGGACAAATTTCACCTGAGCAACCGGGTTCAGAACCAGTTCGGAGAAACTGACCATCTCCATACGCATGGTTTCAAAGTTGAAATCCGAGGCGATCGGGTTTTGCATCCAGCCGTTGGCCACGAGGATCCACAATGCAGACAAGTTGGAACCCAGTGCCACCAGCCAGGTCACCGCCATGTGCTGAACTTTGCCCAGACGATCCCAACCGAAGAAGAACAGACCTACAAAGGTAGATTCGAGGAAGAAGGCCATCAGACCTTCAATGGCCAGAGGCGCACCGAAGATATCGCCCACGTAGTGAGAGTAATAAGACCAGTTTGTCCCGAACTGGAACTCCATGGTCAACCCGGTTGCTACACCCAGCGCAAAGTTGATACCAAACAACTTGCCCCAGAATTTGGTCATATCTTTATAAATCTGTTTGCCGGAAAGGACGTAAACCGTTTCCATGATGGCCAGCAGGAACGCCATACCGAGCGTCAGTGGCACAAAAAGGAAGTGGTACATCGCGGTCAAGGCAAACTGTAAGCGCGACAGTTCGACTATATCTAACATCATGACTCCTTGCTCATCGCATGAAGACTCCGAGAATGAACCCTGCACACCGGGTTCATACGCATGCCCCAATACAAAATAACTTGCTTCCCGCTTCGTTACCGTTTCGTCGCCTGATGAAACAGCTCCTCGCAAAGGTTACAAATACGTTAACGAAAAACCCAATTGATTCCCCAATATATTACGCCGCAATAACCTTACAATAAACAGGATTTTATTGAATCCGTTTTACATTTACGACGGTGATCAATATATAGCGAAAATACCTGAATTAGGCCAATTTGATTGGCGACAATTTAACGTTTTTTTGTGGTTTTTTCCAAGCTTTAAGTATTGATATAAATCAATTTTTCTCACCCATGTTAATTATGTATCCCAACAAAGAATAATGGTGAAAGTAATGTTAAATATATGTTTAAAGCATGCCGATAATGGTTACTAAAAAGAGAGATATGAGAAGTATAGGTAATATGATTTAACTTTAAGGCGTATCGTGTGAAAAAAAATAGCGATCTGATTAATGTTAGACGCTTCACAGTATTTTTTCCTGATAGACAGCATCAATTAAATCATCATTTTTATCTTTTCATTTTCTGGCAAAAAATAGCAGTGAGAATCATTCCCTCCCCAGCCGAAAATATCTTGTTATTATTTATGAAAAAAAGGTGTTAAATCAATACAATAGAAATGGTTTTTCTCAATACCTGCGGTCTGCCACGGCAAAACCAGGTCGCGGCCCCTCTTGAAACGATGGCAAAAACAGGCATAAAAAAGGCCACCTGACGGTGGCCAACCATGTCGAAATCGGACATTTAACTGCTCAGCTTGAGCAGAGAGGGTTTACTTAATGATTGATTTCAGCGCTTCGCCGATATCCGCGAGGCTACGAACGGTTTTCACGCCCGCCGCTTCCAGCGCAGCAAATTTCTCATCAGCCGTGCCTTTACCGCCTGCGATAATGGCGCCCGCGTGGCCCATACGCTTGCCTTTCGGCGCGGTCACACCGGCGATGTAACCGACAACCGGCTTGGTGACGTGATCTTTGATGTAGGCAGCCGCTTCTTCTTCCGCGCTACCGCCGATCTCACCGATCATTACGATCGCTTCGGTCTGCGGATCTTCCTCGAACAGTTTCAGGATGTCGATGAAGTTAGAGCCCGGGATCGGGTCGCCGCCGATACCGACACAGGTAGACTGGCCGAAACCGTAATCGGTGGTCTGCTTAACCGCTTCATAGGTCAGCGTACCGGAGCGGGAAACGATACCCACTTTACCCGGCTGATGAATGTGGCCCGGCATGATGCCGATTTTGCAAGCGCCTGGGGTGATAACGCCCGGGCAGTTCGGGCCGATCATCCGTACGCCGGCTTCATCCAGCTTCACTTTCACCGTCAGCATATCCAGCGTCGGAATACCTTCGGTGATGGTAATGATAAGCTTAATGCCCGCATCGATAGCTTCCAGAATGGAGTCTTTGCAGAACGGCGCCGGAACGTAGATAACGGTCGCGGTCGCGCCGGTCGCTTCAACGGCTTCGCGTACGGTGTTGAACACCGGCAGACCCAGGTGAGTGGTGCCGCCTTTGCCTGGCGTAACGCCGCCGACCATTTGGGTACCGTAAGCAATTGCTTGTTCAGAGTGGAAAGTCCCCTGGCTACCGGTGAAGCCCTGGCAGATAACCTTGGTGTTTTTATCAATTAAAATGGACATTATTTCCCCTCCACTGCGGCAACAACCTGCTGTGCTGCGTCCGTCAGACTTTTCGCTGCAATAATATTCAGGCCGCTGTCAGCCAGTTTCTTCGCGCCCAGTTCGGCGTTGTTCCCTTCCAGACGTACGACAACCGGTACGTTTACGCCAACTTCTGCTACCGCGCCGATGATGCCGTCAGCGATCAGGTCGCAACGAACGATACCGCCGAAGATGTTAACCAGTACGGCTTTAACATTGCTGTCGGAAAGAATGATTTTGAACGCTTCAGTCACGCGCTCTTTGGTTGCGCCGCCGCCAACGTCGAGGAAGTTAGCCGGTTCGCCGCCGTGCAGCTTAACGATGTCCATGGTGCCCATTGCCAGGCCCGCGCCGTTAACCATACAACCGATGTTGCCGTCCAGCGCAACGTAGTTCAGCTCCCACTGCGCAGCCTGCGCTTCACGCGGGTCTTCCTGAGACTGGTCGCGCATTTCACGCAGATCCGGCTGGCGGAACAACGCATTGCCATCGGCGCCCAGTTTGCCATCGAGGCAGATCAGATCGCCCTGCTTAGTGATAACCAACGGGTTAATTTCGATCAGCGCCAGGTCGCGCTCCAGGAAGATGGTCGCCAGCCCCATAAAGATTTTGGTGAACTGCTGAACCTGCTTACCTTCCAGACCCAGTTTGAACGCCAGCTCACGACCCTGGTAAGGCATCGGGCCTGCCAGCGGATCGATCGCAATTTTGTGGATCAGGTGCGGGGTTTCTTCCGCCACTTTTTCGATTTCCACGCCGCCTTCGGTGGAGGCCATGAACACGACGCGACGGGAGCTACGGTCAACAACCGCACCCAGATACAGCTCTTTGGCGATATCTGTCGCTGCTTCTACCAGAATCTGGTTAACCGGCTGGCCGTTGGCGTCTGTCTGGTAGGTCACAAGGCGTTTGCCCAGCCAGTGCTCAGCAAATGCGCGAATGTCTTCTTTACTGTTAACTACTTTCACACCGCCCGCTTTACCGCGGCCACCAGCGTGAACCTGACATTTCACTACCCACGGACCCGCGCCGATTTTTGATGCGGCTTCTTCTGCTTCGCGCGGAGTAGTACAGGCATAACCCACCGGCGCCGGTAAGCCATAGCGGGCAAACAGTTGTTTTGCCTGATATTCATGTAAGTTCATGTGTTCAGTCCATCCTTCAGGGAATAATTATCTTTAAACCTGTAGGCCTGATAAGACGCGGCTGCGTCGCCATCAGGCATCTCATCAACGCCGGATGGCGGCGTAAACGCCTTATCCGGCCTACGGTAGGTAATACTCTTGCTGACTACACGTCCAGCAGCAGACGAGTCGGGTCTTCCAGCAGCTCTTTGATAGCAACCAGGAAGCCTACCGATTCACGTCCATCGATCAGACGGTGGTCGTAAGAGAGCGCCAGGTACATCATTGGCAGAATTTCTACCTTGCCATTGACCGCCATCGGGCGATCTTTAATGGCATGCATACCCAGAATCGCGCTCTGCGGTGGGTTGATGATTGGCGTGGACATCAGAGAACCGAATACGCCGCCGTTGGTAATGGTGAAGTTACCGCCGGTCAGGTCATCTACGGTCAGCTTGCCGTCACGGCCTTTCACTGCCAGCTCTTTAATATTCTTTTCGATATCCGCCATGCCCAGCAGGTCAACATCACGCAGAACCGGAGTCACCAGACCGCGCGGCGTAGAGACCGCCATGCTGACGTCGAAGTAGTTGTGATACACCACATCATCGCCATCGATAGAGGCGTTCACTTCCGGATAGCGTTTCAGCGCTTCAACCACGGCTTTCACGTAGAAGGACATAAAGCCCAGACGGATACCGTGACGTTTTTCGAAGGCATCGCCGTACTGCTTACGCAGATCCATAATCGGCTTCATGTTGACTTCGTTGAAGGTCGTCAGCATGGCGGTGGAGTTCTTCGCTTCCAGAAGACGCTCGGCAACGCGTTTGCGCAGGCGGGTCATCGGAACGCGTTTTTCAGAACGGTGGCCCAGTTGTGCAACCGGTGCTGCCGCTGCGGCAGGTGCTTTGGCTTCGGCTTTAGCCGGTGCCGCCGCCAGATGTTTCTCCACATCTTCACGGGTCAGGCGGCCGCCGACGCCGGTGCCTTTGATGGCAGCCGCATCGAGGTTGTGTTCAGCCAGCAGACGGCGAATCGCCGGGCTGAGGGCATCATTGCTCTGCTCTTCCAGAGACGCCTGCTGACGCTGAGCCGGGGTAGACTCTTTCGCATCGGCTTTCGCCGCGGACTCTTTACCCGCGCTGTTGCCTTCACGCAGGCGACCGAGGATCTGGCGAGAAAGTACGGTGGCACCTTCGTCTTCCAGCACTGCATCCAGAATGCCGTCCGCTGAAGCCGGTACTTCCAGTACCACTTTGTCAGTTTCGATTTCCACCAGCACTTCATCACGCTGGACGCTATCGCCCGGTTTTTTATGCCAGGTCGCAACCGTCGCGTCAGCTACGGACTCAGGCAGATCGGGAACCAGAATATCTACGCTACTCATTATGTATCCTTTAATTAATCGACGTTCAGCGCGTCATTGACCAGATCTTGTTGCTGTTTCTGGTGAACGGACATATACCCTACCGCCGGAGAGGCGGAGGCCGGGCGGCCTGCGTAACGCAGAGAGGCCCCAAACGGAATCACTTCGCGGAAGTGATGCTGGCTGCAGTACCACGCGCCCTGGTTGAGCGGTTCTTCCTGGCACCAGACAAAATCATGCACGTGAGCGTAAGGCTTCAGCGCTTCCTGTACCGCCTGATGCGGGAACGGATAGAGCTGCTCTATGCGCACGATAGCGACATCTTTTTGGTCGTTCTTACGGCGTTGTTCCAGCAGATCGTAATAAACCTTACCAGAGCACAGGACAACACGCTTCACCGCTTTCGGGTCGAGATCATCGATTTCACCGATGGCCGGCAGGAAGGTGCCGTTCGCCAGTTCGTCCAGGCTGGAGACCGCCAGCGGATGACGCAGCAGAGATTTCGGCGACATCACCACCAGCGGACGACGCATACCGCGCAGCGCCTGACGACGCAGCATGTGGTAAACCTGAGCCGGAGTTGATGGCACACAAACCTGCATATTCTGTTCAGCGCACAGCTGCAGATAGCGTTCCAGACGCGCGGAGGAGTGCTCCGGGCCCTGGCCTTCGTAGCCGTGCGGCAGCAGCATGACCAGGCCACACATCCGGCCCCACTTCTGCTCGCCGGAGCTGATGAACTGATCGATCACCACCTGAGCGCCGTTAGCAAAGTCACCAAACTGCGCTTCCCAGATAGTCAGGGTGCGCGGTTCCGCAGTGGCGTAGCCGTATTCGAACGCCAGCACCGCTTCTTCAGACAGCACGGAGTCCCAGACTTTGAAATGCTCCTGGCCGTTATGCACATGCTGCAGCGGGGTGTAGGTCGAGCCGTTCACCTGGTTATGAATCACGGAATGGCGGTGGAAGAAGGTACCGCGGCCGGAGTCTTCACCGGAGAGACGAATCGGAATACCTTCATCAACCAGCGTGGCGTAGGCCAGGTTTTCCGCCGCGCCCCAGTCGAACAGCTTCTCGCCGGCAGCCATCGCCTGGCGATCGCCATAAATCTTCGCCACACGAGACTGCATTTCAATGCTGTCCGGCACGGTGCTGATGCGTTTAGCCAGCTCCTGCAGACGTTTCATCTCGACTTTACTCGGGTAGCTCTCATCCCACTCGTGGTTGAGGTACGGCGACCAGGTAAAGGAGTGCAGATTCATCGGACGCCATTCCTCAACCACGCATTCGCCGGCATCCAGCGCATCACGATAGAGGTTAACCAGTTCAGTCGCATCTTCCAGGGTCGACACTTTGTCCTGCTCAAGTTTGTCGGCGTAGATTTTGCGCGGAGTCGGATGTTTTTTGATTTTCTGATACATCAGCGGCTGCGTTGCGCTCGGCTCGTCGGCTTCGTTATGGCCGTGACGGCGGTAGCACACCAGGTCGATGAAGACATCGCGTTTGAAGGTATTACGGAAATCCAGCGCCAGGCGGGTAACGAAAGCAACGGCTTCCGGATCGTCCGCGTTCACGTGGAAGATCGGCGCCTGAACCATTTTACCGATATCGGTGCAGTATGGCGTGGAGCGCGCATCCAGCGGGTTCGAGGTGGTGAAGCCCACCTGGTTGTTGATAACGATACGTACGGTACCGCCCACTTCGTAGCCACGCGCCTTGGACATGTTCAGGGTTTCCTGAACCACGCCCTGACCCGTCACCGCGGCGTCGCCGTGGATAGTAATCGGCAGCACTTTATTGCTGCTCGGCTCGTCGAGGCGATCGAGACGCGCGCGAACCGACCCGATAACCACCGGGCTGACGATTTCGAGGTGCGACGGGTTAAACGCCAGCGCCAGGTGCACCAGGCCGCCTTCGGTTTCCATGTCAGAAGAGAAGCCCATATGGTACTTCACGTCACCGGTGCCGAGGTGTTCTTTATGCTTGCCGGCGAATTCGTCGAACAGATCCTGCGGTTTTTTACCCAGAACGTTAACCAGCACGTTCAGACGACCGCGGTGCGCCATGCCGAGCACCACTTCACGGGTGCCGCTTTTGCCTGCGTGACGGATCATCTCTTTGAGCATCGGGATCAGCGCATCGCCGCCTTCCAGCGAGAAACGTTTGGCGCCCGGGAATTTCGCGCCGAGGTAACGTTCCAGGCCTTCGGCTGCTGTCAGCTCGGTCAGGAAACGTTTCTTCTCGTCAGCGGTAAAGCTGGCTTTCCCTGCTACCGACTCAATACGCTGCTGAATCCAGCGTTTTTCTTCGGTAGAGGTGATGTGCATGTATTCCGCGCCGATAGCGCCGCAGTAGGTTTGTTTGAGCGCGGCAATCAGCTCGCCCAGTTTCATCGTATCTTTGCCGATAGCAAATGAACCTACGTTATAGCTTTCCTGGAAATCGGCCTCGGTCAGATCGTGGTATGCAGGATCGAGATCCGCCACTCTCTCTTGCTTCCACAGTCCCAGCGGATCGAGATTCGCATGCTGGTGACCACGGAAGCGATATGCGTTGATGAGCTGCAGGACTTTAACCTGCTTCACATTGGTATCAGGGTCGGAAATCGAAGAAGTGTAACGTGAGGCATCCTTCGCCAGTCGACGGAAATAATCACGCGTTTTCGAATGAAATTGATCCGGTTTGACTCCGGTGCCAGGTAACTGCTGGAACATAGAACGCCAGTTGGCGTCAACAGAGTCAGGATCGGTTAAGAAGTCTTCATAGAGCTGTTCTATCCAGCTCTGGTTCGAACCAGAGAGGTAAGAAGAGTCCAGCCAGGCTTTCATTGCGCCGTTCTGCATCGTGATCCCTTAAGCATTTATATGCTTATTTCGCCGTAGAAACTACCACGCACAGCAAGTGTACGTGCCGGGGTTCACTTGTTGCGGACGAGTTGTGGCTTCTGCGTCCGCGAAGGAACCTTTAAAAACTGCCATTAATCTTCGGCGTTCAGGCTGCGGTTGCGTTAGCTGCCTTCACTTACCCCGGTCACATAGTTCACTCTGCTCCCGGGGATGCGTTCAGTTGCCGCCTTACCTCGCGCTGAACGCCTTGATTACTGGTACATATTTGGCGGTTTTTAAAGATTTCCTGCCATCCCCTTCATACTTCAAGTTACATGTGCGTTGCCTTCCCTCACTCACCCCAGTCACTTACTTGAGTAAGCTCCTGGGGATTCGCGGCGTCGCCGCCTTCCTGTAACTCGAATTATTTAGGGTATTCATTTCCCGGCGGCGCGAACGCTGCCGGGGCTACTGCTTCGGGTAGCCCGGATAAGCGATAGCGCCATCCGGGACAGACCGGGTTACTTACGCACTACGTTGCAGCAGCATCGACTTAATATGGCCGATGGCGCGCGTCGGGTTAAGCCCCTTCGGACATACACTGACGCAGTTCATGATGCTGTGACAGCGGAATACGCTGAAAGCATCGCTTAACCCTTCGAGACGGCTGTCGGTTTCAGTATCGCGACTGTCAATCAGGAAACGATACGCCGCCAGCAGACCTGCCGGGCCGATAAACTTGTCCGGGTTCCACCAGAACGACGGGCAAGAGGTTGAACAACATGCGCAAAGAATACACTCGTACAGACCGTCGAGTTTTTCGCGCTGCTCTGGCTTCTGCAGATGCTCGCGAGCCGGAGGATTTTGCCCATTATTCAACAAGTAAGGCTTAATCTTCTCATATTGTGCATAGAATTGCCCCATGTCTACAACCAAATCGCGGATAACCGGCAAACCGGGCAGCGGACGGATGACAATTTTCTTACCCGGCTGATTCAGCGCGGAGATCGGCGTGATACACGCCAGACCGTTTTTACCGTTCATGTTCAGACCATCGGAGCCACAGACCCCTTCACGGCAGGAACGACGAAATGAGAGCGACGGGTCTTTTTCTTTCAGCTGCATCAGGGCATCCAGCAGCATCATGTCACGACCTTCTTCCGCTTCGAGGGTGTAATCCTGCATGCGCGGAGCATCGTCAACGTCCGGGTTATAACGATAAATTGAAAACTCTAGTTTCATTTTCCTGTCTCCGCATTAATAAGTACGAATCTTCGGCGGGAATGCCGGACGCAGTTTCGGTTCCATGTTGACGCTACGACGCGTCATGGATTCCGACTCTGGCAGATACAGGGAATGGCACAGCCAGTTTTCGTCATCACGATCCGGGAAGTCGAAGCGGCTATGCGCGCCGCGGCTTTCGGTACGGAAGTTTGCAGAAACCGCGGTGGCATAGGCAGTTTCCATCAGGTTATCCAGCTCCAGGCACTCAACGCGCTGGGTGTTGAACTCACTGGAGGTGTCATCCAGGCGCGCATTTTTCAGGCGCTCGCGGATTGCTTTCAGCTGCTCAAGCCCTTTGGCCATCGCATCGCCTTCGCGGAATACCGAGAAGTTATGCTGCATACACTCTTGCAGCGCTTTGCGGATTTCCACCGGATCTTCACCGTTACGGTTACCGTTCCAGCGGTTCAGGCGCTCAAGGGACGCGTCGATTTCGGCTTCGGTAGCGTCAAGCAGATCGCCCTGCTCGGCAATCGACTCCTGCAGATGCAGACCGACCGCACGACCGAACACCACCAGGTCAAGCAGGGAGTTGCCGCCCAGACGGTTGGCACCGTGGACCGATACGCAGGCAATTTCGCCGACGGCGAACAGGCCAGGAATCACCACGTCTTCGCCCTGCTCGTTCACGGTCAGCGCCTGACCGGTCACTTTGGTCGGAATACCGCCCATCATGTAGTGGCAGGTTGGGATAACCGGAATCGGCTCTTTCACCGGGTCGACGTGGGCGAAGGTACGCGAAAGCTCCAGGATACCCGGCAGACGGGATTCCAGAACCTCTTTACCCAGGTGGTCCAGTTTCAGCTTCGCATGCGGGCCCCACGGGCCGTCACAGCCGCGACCTTCACGGATTTCGATCATGATGGAACGCGCCACCACGTCACGACCCGCCAGGTCTTTCGCATTCGGGGCATAACGCTCCATAAAGCGCTCGCCGTGTTTATTCAGCAGATAACCGCCTTCACCGCGGCAGCCTTCTGTCACCAGAACGCCCGCACCGGCGATACCGGTCGGGTGGAACTGCCACATTTCCATATCCTGCACCGGCACGCCGGCGCGAATCGCCATACCGACGCCGTCACCGGTGTTGATGTGGGCGTTAGTTGTGGACTGGTAGATACGGCCTGCGCCGCCGGTTGCCAGCACGGTTGCACGCGCTTTGAAGTAAACCACTTCACCGGTCTCGATGCACAGTGCGGTACAACCGACCACCGCGCCATCGGCGTTTTTCACCAGATCCAGCGCATACCACTCGGAGAAAATGGTGGTGTGGTTTTTCAGGTTCTGCTGATACAGGGTATGCAGTAGCGCGTGACCGGTACGGTCAGCCGCCGCAGCGGTACGTGCCGCCTGTTCGCCGCCGAAGTTTTTCGACTGGCCGCCAAACGGACGCTGATAAATGGTGCCATTCTCCAGACGGGAGAACGGCAGACCCATATGGTCAAGCTCCAGAATCGCTTCCGGGCCGGTCTTACACATATATTCGATGGCGTCCTGGTCACCGATATAATCGGAGCCTTTCACCGTGTCATACATATGCCATTCCCAGTTATCTTCATGGGTATTACCGAGCGCCACGGTGATGCCACCTTGCGCGGAAACGGTATGGGAACGGGTAGGGAACACTTTAGAGAGCAGCGCACAGGTCTGGCCGCTCTGGGAAATTTGCAGCGCCGCGCGCATACCTGCGCCACCGGCACCAATCACAACTGCATCAAATTCTCTGACAGGCAATTTCATCACACACCCCACACCACAACAAATCCATAAAGAACGTAAGCCACCAGCGCAACAACGATAACCAGTTGCAGAATTAAGCGTACAGCCAGCGGTTTAACGTAGTCCGTCAACACCTGCCACATCCCGATCCAGGCGTGAATCAGAATGGAAACGAGGGCTAACAGGGTGAAGACTTTAGTGAATGCGGAGGAGAAAAAGCCCGTCCAGACTTCCCAGGAAATTTCACCGGTGGTGGCAAAAAAGCCGACCATGTAGATGATGTAAAGGGTCAGAACGATGGCGGTAGCACGAACCAGAATGAAGTCATGTACGCCGTTGCGTCCCAGTGCTGAGGCGTTGCTTACCATACGAGGACTCCTGCGAGAAGTGAAAGCACGACAGTAATAACAAAAGAGATCTTAGCGGAGCGTGTCCCTACTTCGAGGGTTTCTTCCAGGTAGCCAAAATCCATCAGCAGGTGGCGGATACCGACAACGGCGTGGTATGCCAGCGCGGTCAGGATGCCCCACATGATGAACTTCACAAAGAAGCTATCCATGATGGAAGACGCAACGAGGAAACCTTCTGGAGAGGAAAGGCTGGTGCCCAGCAACCAAAGCAGAATCCCGACCGCCACGAAGGTGATCACACCGGAAACGCGATGGAGAATGGACGCTATCGCTGTGATTGGGAACCGGATCGTTTGCAGATCCAGATTGACAGGTCTTTGTTTTTTCACATTTCTTACCATGAATAACGCCCACATGCTGTTCTTATTGTTTCCTTCCTCCGGTCTGCTTGCGGGTCAGACAGCGTCCTTTCTATAACCTGTGGTCATGATAAAACCCCTTTTCAAGAGCTAAAACGTGACCAGACAACGCTGGGTGGCTCGGGATTGCAGGGTGTTCCGGAGACCTGGCGGCAGTATAGGCCGTTCACAAAATCATTACAATTAACCTACATATAGTTTGTCGGGTTTTGTCCGGAACAGTGATCGATGTCACGATAACAACATTATTTTAAATTTTAATCACCTGATTTGACAAATATTAAACATTCTTGTTACAACCATTACCAGATAAATGCAATAATGCTCAAAAGTTATGGGGTCACTCTTTCACCTGAGAATAAGTTATGCAACAGTGTGATGGTATTGACCGATGTAATCAGGACAGTTATTAGTGGTATACAGATTTTTAAATTCGGACTGCTAAAACGCTGATTTGCTGCTGTTTCGTCGTAGGCTGAAGACGTACCATCAAGCGCCTTTGCTCTGTACCCTGCAATTTCCGCTGACGCAGAGCTGTGTGCAACATAACAAACTGGTAACGTAGTCAGGCACGGGCCGAAGGCAAATCCACACCCGGCAGTCTTACGCAATAAAGGCGCTAAGGAGACCATAAATGTCTGATGCTAAAGCAAAAATCACCCTAGGCGGTGATACTGCTATTGAACTGGATGTGCTAAAGGGCACGCTCGGTCAGGATGTTATTGATATTCGTAGTCTTGGATCAAAAGGCGTATTCACCTTTGACCCTGGTTTCACTTCCACCGCATCCTGTGAATCTAAAATCACGTTTATCGATGGTGATGAAGGTATCCTGCTCCACCGTGGTTTCCCGATCGATCAGTTAGCGACCGAGTCCAACTACCTCGAAGTGTGCTACATCCTGCTGAACGGTGAAAAGCCGAACCAGGAACAGTACAACGAATTCAAGACCATCGTTACCCGCCATACCATGATCCACGAGCAGATTACCCGTCTGTTCCACGCGTTTCGCCGTGACTCCCACCCGATGGCGGTCATGTGCGGTATCACCGGCGCGCTGGCCGCGTTCTATCACGACTCCCTGGATGTCAACAATCCACGCCACCGTGAAATCGCCGCCTATCGCCTGCTGTCCAAAATGCCGACAATGGCAGCAATGTGTTACAAATATTCAATCGGCCAGCCTTTCGTTTATCCGCGCAATGACCTCTCCTACGCGGGCAACTTCCTGAATATGATGTTCTCCACGCCGTGTGAAACCTACGAGGTTAACCCGGTACTGGAACGCGCCATGGACCGTATTCTGATCCTGCACGCTGACCACGAACAGAACGCATCCACCTCCACCGTCCGTACCGCAGGTTCTTCTGGCGCGAATCCGTTCGCCTGTATCGCTGCGGGCATCGCCTCCCTGTGGGGACCGGCGCACGGTGGCGCGAACGAAGCTGCGCTGAAGATGCTGGAAGAGATCAGTTCCGTTGAGCACATTCCGGAATTTGTCCGTCGCGCGAAAGACAAAAACGACTCTTTCCGTCTGATGGGCTTCGGCCACCGCGTGTACAAAAACTACGACCCGCGCGCCACCGTGATGCGTGAAACCTGCCATGAAGTGTTGAAAGAACTGGGCACCAAAGACGATCTGCTGGAAGTGGCCATGGAACTTGAGCACATCGCGCTCAACGACCCGTACTTCATCGAGAAGAAACTCTACCCGAACGTCGATTTCTACTCCGGTATCATTCTGAAAGCGATGGGCATTCCGTCCTCCATGTTTACCGTTATCTTCGCGATGGCGCGTACCGTAGGCTGGATTGCTCACTGGAACGAAATGCACAGCGACGGCATGAAAATCGCACGTCCGCGTCAGCTGTATACCGGCTACGAAAAACGCGACTTCAAATCCGACGTGGCCAAAAGCTAAGTTCGATCCTGAAGACAAAAAACGCGCCTGCGGGCGCGTTTTTTATTGTTAACAGCGTGCCTTCTGCCGGAATTAACCGGCGGCGCTTCGCTTGTGCAGGCCGACAAAAGCGGGTCGATAGCGCAGCCGCTTGCACGAGTCAGATACCAGGCCGGTGGATACCGTAGGCCGGGTCGGGCGTCAGCCGCCACCCGGCACGAAATACGGGCACAATGTCTAAAAAAGAGCGATGGGGTGACTCAACGTATCGCTAATGCTGACATCCCGGACACCAGTAAAATGGCCGCGACGTGAGCATTGTTTTCTCGATAATCCCGCCGCAGCGCTCGCAGATTTCGCCATCGCGATGGAAAACTTTAAAGCGGAACAGCGCGCCATGATGTTTATTCTCATCCACCGTACCGCGGGTGCGATACGACAGGCGTGGAATATCCAGCAGCGCATGGGCCAGGGCGTCGAGCTGCTTATCATCGAGCGCCGATGCGTGATGCCGCCCGCTCAACCCGACCTGCCAGAGAATCTCCACGCGTAAATAGTTTCCCAGCCCGGCCAGAAACGCCTGATCCAGCAGCAAAGCGGATAACTGCCGTCGGCGGAATCTGGCCGACAGCAGGCGGGCTTTGACCGATTCCGCGGTCAGCGTCATATCCAGCACATCGGGTCCTACCCGCAATAAAAACGGATGCGTAGCCAGCTGCTCCGGCGTCAGAATGTCGATATCCGACGCGCTATAGAGCAAAATCGCCTTCTCCGCCGTCTGCAGTCTGACCCGCAGCACGCGGTTGCTGACCGGCTGTGCGCCAGCCTCCACCACGCGCCAGACGCCGTACAGCTGATTATGACTGTAGAGCGTCAACCCGCCGGAGAAATGCGTCAGCAGCGCTTTACCGCGGGTTTCTATCTGGGTTACCCGCTGGCCCACCAGCGGAGCCTGATACACATGTAGCTGCGGAAAAGCGAACCAGACATCGGTAAGGGGTTCGCCTTTGACCGCCGCCTCCAGGCTATCCGCCGCGCGGCGGATCTCCGGACCTTCCGGCATAGTAGCGTCCTTCTGTTAGTGCGTTGCACCGCCGACAATTTTCACATCCCCCTCCTGGCGCAGGGAGATGGCAATCGCCGTCTCCAGCGCCGCACGGACGGTTTGGAGCGCCATACTCGCCTCACCCGGATGGGCGGCCGCCTGCTCCGGGAGGTACGGAATATGGATAAAGCCGCCTTTCACCCCGGCTCTCCCGTTCAATGCATGCAGCAGACCATACATCACGTGGTTGCAGACGAATGTCCCCGCCGTTTGCGACACCGATGCCGGTATGCCCTGCTCGCGCAGCGCCGCGACGATCGCTTTCACCGGCAGACTGCTGAACCAGGCCGCCGGACCGCCGGCCACCACCGGCACGTCAACCGGCTGTTGGCCTTTATTATCGGCAATACGCGCATCATCGACATTTATCGCTACACGTTCGACGGTAATATCGACACGCCCCCCCGCCTGCCCGACCGCTATCGTTAACAGCGGTTGATACTCATCCAGCGCCGCATACAGCGCCGTCAGGGCCTCACCGAATACACAGGGCAGCTGTCGTGCGACCACGCGCTCACCGCCAATTATCATACCATCGAGCTGCTTCACCACTTCCCACGAAGGGTTCACCGCCTCACCGCCAAAGGGTTCAAATCCGGTGATTAATACGCCCGCCATCTTTCCTCCTTACAGGAACATCAGGAAATAGAGTAGAAATACGTTGACGATCAGCAGCAGTACGCCGGTTGGAATCTGCGCCTTAATCACCGCGTTTTTATCCGGCAATTCCAGCAGCGCCGCCGGCACGATGTTGAAGTTTGCCGCCATCGGCGTCATCAGGGTCCCGCAGTAGCCGGAGAACATACCGATCGCCGCCATCACCGCCGGATTCCCGCCGTGCTGAAGCACCAGAATCGGAATACCAATCCCCGCCGTGACAATCGGGAAGGCGGCAAACGCATTGCCCATGATCATCGTCAGCAGCGCCATGCCAATGGTATAGACCGCCACCGCGACAAAACGGCTGTCTACCGCCAGATAATGCTCGGTGAGCCAGGCAATACTGCTACCTACTCCGGCGCTGGTAAACAGCAGCCCCAGTACCGCCAGGATCTGCGGCAAAATAAACGCCCAGCCCACCGAATCCAGCAGACGACGCGCCTCCTGTAGCGGCTGTGCGACATTTTCCCGGGTCATGCGAATCGCCATCATCAGGCCAATCAGCGTCCCGGCGGTCATCGAGAACAGCGTAATCAGCGTGGCATGATTACCCGGGCCAAACACCCGGACTTGCCACGATGGCAGATTATTAAACAGCAGCACCCCGATCACCGTGACAACCGGAATGGCCAGCGCCGGATAAAACAGCCGGTTACCCAGGCGGGTCGCGCTGGCGGTTCGCTCTTGCTGGGTGCGCTGGTGATAGCTACCCAGCCTGACGCCGCCAAAACCGGCAATCAGCGCCAGCGCGACGACGGCAACGCCGACGGCAATATTGACCGAGCGCTTGTCGCCCACCCACTGATAAGTCCAGTCGCCAAGCAGGAACAGCAGACCATAGAGCCCCCAGAACAGGCCGGTGGTCAGGCGACGAGGGTTGCTTTTGTCGCGCCATGACATGACCGCGACCACCAGCAGAACGACGCCCGCCAGCCAGTAGAGCCAGGTTTGTTGAAAATTCATGCCACACCGCCTTTCGCCTGCGCGGCGGCGTTCACTTTATCCAGCTCGCGCTGCAGATGACGATCGAGTCGCCACAGACGCGCTGAATGGATCGCGAAGGCGCAAATCGCCGTCGGGATCCCCCACAGGGCAATATGCAGCGGTTCGGTCTGGATCCCACCGGACTCCAGCATAAAGTTGTGCATAAAGATGATGGCGCCGAAGGCGACGAAAATGTCTTCGCCAAAGAACAGGCCGACGTTGTCCGTCGCCGCCGACATCGCGCGTAAGCGATAGCGAATGCTCCCGGGCAGCGGACCTAACGTTTTTTCCGCCGCCCCTTCCGCCATCGGCGCCAGCAGCGGACGCACCATTTGCGGATGGCCCCCCAGGCTGGTTAACCCCAGCGCAGCCGTCGCTTCGCGTACGAACAGGTAGACGATCAGCAGACGTCCGGCGGTGGCGCTGTGGATCTTCGCGATCCACGCCTGGGCGCGCTCTTTCAGGCCGTGCCGTTCGAGCAGCCCAATGACCGCCAGCGGCAGCAAGAGAATAAATGGCAGGTTGCGGGTGTTAAGAAACCCCTCCCCCAGCTTTTCCAGAATGGTGGCGATGGGCATTTGTGCCGCCACGCCGGTAACAATTCCAGAGATAATGACCACTAAAACCGGATTAAAACGCAAAATAAATCCGACCACAATCACGGCAATGCCGATCAGCGGCCAGAGAGATATCGCTTCTCCCATGATAACGTCCTGTTAGTTGTGAGTGTTGTTGTGAGTGTTGTAATGCCTTAATAATTATTGTTTTATTCTTCTGTCTGCGCACTAACCTGAATATTGCGTCCGGCAAAAGCCGCGCGCAAACGGCGTGCAAAATCCAGCGCATGTTCACCGTCACCGTGAAGACACACGGTGTCGGCAATAACGTGCGCCCATTCACCGGTGATACTGCGTACCCGATGATGCTGCACCATTTCCAGCGTCTGCGCCAACGCCTGCTCTTCGCTGTCGATAAGCGCCCCGGGCTGTGAACGCGGCACCAGGCTACCGTCAGCCAGATACCCGCGATCGGCAAATACCTCCTGCCGCGTAATCAACTTGTAATGCTGCCCGGCGCGAATTAATTCGCTCCCGGCCAGTCCGACCAGGATCAGCGCAGGATCGAAATCTCGCACCGCCCGGGCAATCGCATCGGCCAGCGGCGCCTCTTTTGCCGCCTGGTTGTAGAGCATACCGTGCGGCTTCACGTGCTTCAGTTCGCCGCCTTCCGCGCGCACGATCGCCGCCAGCGCGCCAATCTGATACAGCATCTGGGCATAAACCGTCTCCGGCGGTAGCTGCATCGCGGTGCGGCCAAAATTTTCCCGATCGGGAAAGCTGGGGTGCGCCCCGACGGCCACGCCGTTTTTCAACGCCTCGCGCACGCATTTATGCATCAATAACGCATCGCCGGCATGAAAACCGCAGGCGATATTGGCGGAGGAGACCAGCTGTAACAACGCGCTATCGCTCGCGCAGCCTTCCCCCAGATCGGCATTTAAATCAATGATCATCGCTCAGTCTCCATGCCAGTTGTTGCAGATAACGCTGCTGATCCGCACGCGCCTTCAGCGCCTCTTCCAGCGTGCACGGAACAAAATGAATCGGTTGGCCCAGCGGAATTTGCGCCAGCTGGTACATATCAGCGTCGATAATGCAGGCAATACGCGGATAGCCGCCGGTGGTCTGCGCATCGTTCATCAAGACAATCGGCTGACCGTTATGCGGAACCTGTACCACCCCCGGCAGCAGGCCGTGCGAAAACATTTCGCGATCGGTGGTGCGCGTAAGCGGTTGGCCCTGCAGGCGATATCCCATCCGGTTGCTCTGGGCGCTAAGCTGCCAGGGGGAACGCCAGAACGCCCCCTGCGAGGCCCGATCAAATTCATGGTACTCCGGTCCCGGCAACGCGCGGATGCGGTTGCCGATCGGCAGTGACTTAACGCCGCGCGACGTACTGAATCGTCGCGACGCTTTCCCCAGCTTCAGCCGATCGCCATCCTGCAGGCGTCGCCCTTCAAGACCGCCAATGCCGACTTTCAGATCGGTACAGCGCGAACCGAGCACCACCGGAACATCAATGCCCCCGGCCACCGCCAGATAGCTGCGGATCCCGTACTGCGGGGTTTTAAGCACCAGATGCTGTCCGGCCTTCGCCGCCATTCGCCAGCCAACCCATACCGGCTTGTCGTCCAGCATAGCTTCACAGGCAGCACCGGTCAGCGCAAACCAGCAGTCACGTTCAAACTGAATATCCACCTGGCCGAGCGTAATCTCCAGCGCGGCGGCATTCGCCGCATTGCCGACCAGCAGGTTGGCAATCACCAGAGAGGGTTTATCCAGCGCACCGCAGAGACTGATCCCCGACTGCCGCTGTCCTTCACGTCCGCCATCCTGTACCGAGGAGTACATTCCGGCGCGGATCATCTTCAACATACCCCCTCCTTTTGCGGCACAAAGCGGACTCGATCTCCGGAACGCAGCAGCACGGGCTCCTGACGCAGGGGATCAAAGAGCGCCAGCGGCGTACGGCCCAGCAGCTGCCATCCGCCCGGTGTCGCCAGCGGATACACGCCGGTCTGGGCGCCGCCGATGCCGACAGAACCGGCGGGGACCCGCAGACGCGGTTCCGCATGTCGCGGCATCGCTAAACGCGCCGGCAGTCCGCCGAGATAAGGAAATCCCGGCTGGAAACCAAGAAACCACACCACGTACTCGACGGAGGCGTGCAGTTCGACCACCTGCTTTTCAGTCAACCCGCTGTGCCGCGCTACGTTCGCCAGATCGGGGCCGTCTTCGCCGCCGTAGATAACCGGAATAGTCATCAGCCGTGACGGTGGCTCCAGCGCCTCGCTCTCCTCCCACCAGCGCTGCAACTGCTCAATCGCATCCCATGCCATCTCCTGCGGATGGCGCAGCACCACGGTAATATTGTTCATCCCCGGTATCGCATCCAGGGCCTCTTCGTGATCCGCCAGTCTCTGAGCCAGGCGCCAGATACGCTTTTGACTTTCCAGCGTGACCGGGGGTTCGAGCTCCAGAACCACGGCGGTTTCGCCTAACATGTAACAACGCGCTCGCTGCACTTTTCTCTCTCTCATCAGGCCGGGTTAGGGATATCAATGAAGGTCACATCCAGATCGGTATTTTCGGTCAGCCATTCGCTCAACGCGCGAATACCGCCGCGTTCGGTGGCATGATGCCCGGCAGCATAAAAATGCAGGGACTGCTCGCGCGCGGAGTGGATAGTTTGCTCCGAGACTTCACCGGTAATAAACGCATCGACGCCAAAGCGAGCGGCGCTGTCAATAAAGCTCTGGCCACCGCCGGTACACCAGGCGACACGGGCCACTTTTTCTGCCCCGGTATCGCCGCACCACAGCGGCTTGCGTCCCAGGCGCGCCTCAATCCACGAAGCCAGCTCCAGCCCGGAAACCGGCATCGACAGCTCTCCCCACGGGACCAGCGGCTCAATTTCACCCATGACGGTGATCCCCAGCAGCTGCGCCAGCTGGACGTTATTCCCCAGTTCCGGGTGGGCATCCAGCGGCAGATGCCAGCCATAGAGATTGATATCATTTGCCAGCAGCGTCTTCAGGCGCTGGCGTTTAATGCCGCGAATCACCGGCGATTCGCCTTTCCAGAAATAACCATGATGAACTATCACCGCATCCGCCTGCAGGCGCACGGCCTCATCCAACAGCGCCTGGCTGGCGGTGACGCCGGTGACAATTTTTTGCACCGTCTCACGCCCTTCCACCTGAAGGCCATTTGGCGCGTAGTCGCTGAATGTCGCGCTATTGAGCTTTTCGTTAATCAGTTGTTCCAGTTCGCTATTTTTCATTGCCGCTCCATCAGGTCATCATTTTGTGCACAGGCATAACATAGCGGTATCCGCGTAGATCGTCGATAGCCTCTGCGCAAGAGGGGCTAGTTTGACTTTTAGCTTAATCCCGCAATTTGTCTACCCACCCCGTGATGCATTCGTGTATATTTATGCACTATTAAAGCATATTAAATAACCAGAAAGCCTTTAAGACCATGAATAACACTACCAAACCGCTATTCATGCAGAAATATCGACTTTCGTTTTACGGCAGGAACCAGGCGTTACATGAACAGACAATCATCGCAACCGCGCGCCATCTATTACGTCGTCGCGCTGCAAATTTGGGAATATTTCAGTTTTTACGGCATGCGGGCGCTGCTGATTTTGTATCTCACCAATCAGCTTAAGTACGACGATAGTCACGCCTACGCCCTCTTCAGCGCATACTGCTCTCTGGTGTACGTCACGCCGATTCTCGGCGGTTTCCTGGCCGATAAGCTCCTCGGCAACCGAATGGCGGTGATGCTCGGCGCGTTGCTGATGGCCATTGGCCATCTGGTGTTGGGCGCCAGCGAAATTGCGCCGACCTTCCTCTATCTGTCGCTCGCTATCATCGTCTGCGGTTACGGATTGTTTAAATCCAACGTCAGCTGCCTGTTGGGAGAGCTGTACGAACCCACCGATCCACGCCGCGATGGCGGCTTCTCGCTGATGTATGCGGCGGGGAATATCGGTTCAATCGTCGCCCCCATCGCCTGCGGATATGTGCAGGAAGAGTACAGCTGGGCAATGGGCTTCGCCCTCGCCGCCGTCGGGATGATTGCCGGGCTGGTGATTTTCCTCTGCGGCAGCCGCCATTTTCGTCACACCTCGGGCGTCAATCGCCAGGCGCTCTGCGCGCGCCGCTTTATGCTGCCTAACTGGGGCTGGCTGCTGGTTCTGCTGATCGTGGCCCCGCTGCTGATCACCGTGCTGTTCTGGAAAGAGTGGTCGGTCTATGCGCTGATCGTGGCGACCATTGTCGGCCTGGTGGTCCTGGCCAGAATTTATCTGCGGGCAGAGACGGCCAAACAACGTAGAGACCTGCGACTCATTATTGTCCTGACCGGATTCAGCCTGCTGTTCTGGGCTTTCGCTCAACAGGGCGGCAGCTCCATCAGCCTGTATATCGACCGCTTCGTGAACCGGCATATCATGAGTTATGAGGTCCCGACCGCGATGTTCCAGTCGGTGAACGCCTTTGCGGTCATGCTCTGCGGAATGGTGCTGGCCTGGGTGGTGAAAGAGAATATTAACGGCAATCGTACCGTGCGGATCTGGGGTAAATTTGCGCTGGGTCTGGGGCTGATGAGCGCCGGCTTCTGCATTCTGACCCTGAGCGCGCGCTGGTCGGCCGCCTACGGGCACTCGTCGATGCCGCTGATGGTACTGGGTCTGGCGGTGATGGGCTTTGCCGAACTGTTTATCGACCCGGTAGCGATGTCGCAAATCACCCGCATCGAAATCCCCGGCGTGACCGGCGTGCTGACCGGCATCTATATGCTGCTCTCCGGCGCCATCGCCAACTATCTGGCCGGCGTGATTGCCGACCAGACGGCGCAGGGCGCGTTCGATGAAGCCGGTGCGACCAGCTACGCCATTGATGCCTATATTAACCTGTTCAGCCAAATCACCTGGGGGGCTTTAGCCTGCGTCGGCCTGGTGCTGGTCATCTGGCTGTATCACGCCCTGCGGGTCAGGACCCGCGCCCTGGCCGTGGAGTAAGGCTTTTACTGGCGGCCTCCCAGGCCGCCAGCGTCTCCAGCCGCGCCTGCTTGTGATCGACCAGCGGACGCGGATAGTTCAGGCTCACCCTCTGTTTATCGGCCCAAATCCACGGCTGATGCAGCGCCTTATCAGGGACATCTGCCAGCTCAGGCAGCCATTGCCGAATAAACGCCCCGCCCTTATCAAACTTCTCTCCCTGGGTGGTCGGATTAAATATACGAAAATAAGGGGCGGCGTCGGTGCCTGTCGAAGCTGCCCACTGCCAGCCGCCGTTATTCGCCGCCAGGTCGCCGTCAATCAGCCGGTTGATAAAATAGCGCTCGCCCGCGCGCCAGTCGATGCGCAGGTCCTTGACCAGAAAACTGGCGGCAATCATCCGCAGCCGGTTATGCATCCACCCCGTGGCATTGAGCTGGCGCATGGCGGCATCGACGATCGGAAAACCCGTTTTCCCGGCTTGCCACGCCTCTAATCCTTGCACATCGTCCCGCCATGTCACGTTATCGGTCCAGGCAATAAACGGGCGCCCTTTGCATAAGTCCGGGTAGAACACTATCAAATGCCGGTAAAACTCCCGCCAGATCAGTTCGTTCAGCCAGACGGAGCCTGCTTCACCGTCGAGCGCTGCGGGCTGCTCAGCCAGCAGTCGATGCAGGCACTGGCGCGGGGAAAGTACCCCCACGGCCAGACATGGCGACAGCCGACTGGTGCCTTCCGTGGCGGGAAAATCACGCTGCAGGTCATAATCGGCGGCTTGCTGCTGGCAGAAACGGCGCAGTCGGGCGATAGCCGTTTTCTCATCCTCGGCAAAAAGGTGGGGATCAAAAGCCTCCTGCGGATAGCCAATCTCCGGCAGCGGCGCTGGCGTCAGCGGGCCGTGGCCGCGCACCGTTGGTGCGGCCATGCACTCCGGCAGCGCCTCACGCAGTCGACGGAGAAAAGCGTTTTTAAAGGGAGTAAACACCTTATACATTTCGTGATTCCCGGTCAGCACGCTGCCGGGAGACAGTAAAAGCGCATCGTCAAACCCGTGACACACCACGCCGCTCAGCCGCTTTTCCACCGCGGCATCGCGCTGCCGCTCGTTAATTTCGTACTGATAGTTATAAAACAGGTGGCTGACCTGCTGCTGCGCGCAATAGTCAGCCAGCAGCTGGACGCTGGCCGAAAAATCCTCCGCCTCCGCCACCTGCAACGCAATTCCTCGCTCGGCAAGGGCTGACTGCAGGCTACGCAGATGGCGGACGATAAAAGCCGCCTGCCGCGGCGCCATACCGTGCTGATGCCACTGGCCCGGCGTGGCGATAAACAGCGCCAGCACGCGGGCATGCGGATCGCGACAGGCGGCGGCAAGCGCCTGGTTGTCATGGATACGTAAGTCAGCGCGAAACCAAACCAGATGAGTGGCCATAAAACTCCTGCAATCAGTAACATTCATGGATTCGATACCACCAGGCCGCGTAAGAAACCCGTAGTCCGCGGGGTACGTATCAGGAAATTCAGATATAGAGTGTTGCAGGAGGCGCGCAGGCGCAAGCAGAGGTCGTCGACCCGGGCAAAAAAAAACCGCCGGAGAACCGGCGGTTATGCACTCTGGCGATGGCTGTCAGTAAAAGTCAGCGGCGGCCTTTTCAGCCTGCGCCATCCATACCGGCTGTTCGCTGGTTTTTGCCCATACGCGATGTAGCCAGCTGTAATAGCGGGCCCGGTCTTTCCAGAACAGCATCACCGGAAGTGCTGCTACGCCAGCCACGACGGCGAAAGCACGACGTAAAAAGATAACGTGAGCAGGATAAGTTTTATACAACGCCATAATTTCTCTCCCTTAGTCAGGCCGGCAAGCGACGCCGGTAAAGTGTCAATGTCTCTCTGGCTAAAATAATACCGCTTTGTATGTAATTTTACTACTCATCCGACCACTAAAAACGGCTCATTTCGCCTTTATTTACATTCATCCGGTAATTTAGTTACATAAAAGTTAAATTAATACTAATCATTGGTTAATTTGTGGTTTTGGTGATTTTTATATTTTTTTTACACCGCCCGTTCTGATTTTTGCAAAATCTTTGCACCAGAATTTCTATCCTCCGGGTAAATCGTAAAAACACCCGGAGGTGGATTGTGAGTGCAGGCGTAATTGCTGGCGTGGCGCTGGTATTCCTGTTGCTGGCCTATTTGGTCTATGCCCTGATAAATGCGGAGGCATTCTGATGGCCGCACAAGGATTTTTACTTATCGCCAGTTTTCTTCTGCTGCTAATGGTACTGGCTCGCCTGACGGGGACGTTGCTGGCCAGAATGATCAACGATACCCCGCTGCCGGTGGTTGCCGGCATTGAGCGCGGCATCTGGCGGCTCTCGGGGATTCGTACCCAGGAGATGAACTGGTGCCAGTATCTGCTTGCCATTCTGCTGTTCAATGGCGTTGGGCTGGTGGTGCTGTTGGCGCTGCTGATGTCTCAGGGCGCGCTGCCGCTCAACCCTCAGCATCTTCCCGGCCTCTCATGGGATCTGGCGCTGAATACGGCGGTGAGTTTTGTCAGCAATACTAACTGGCAGGCCTATGCCGGAGAAAGTACCCTGAGCTACCTCAGCCAGATGGCCGGTCTGACGGTGCAAAACTTCCTGTCGGCGGCAACCGGCATCGCGGTGATTTTTGCCTTCACCCGCGCCTGGTCGCGTCAGCAGGTCAGCACCCTTGGTAACGCCTGGGTCGATCTCACCCGCATTACCCTATGGCTGCTGCTGCCGATTTCACTGCTGATCGCCGTGTTCTTTATTCAGCAAGGCGTGCCGCAAAACTTCCTGCCGTATCAGGCTTTCACCTCGCTGGAAGGCGTGCGTCAGTCGCTGCCAATGGGGCCGGTCGCTTCGCAGGAAGCGATCAAAATGCTCGGTACCAACGGCGGTGGATTCTTTAACGCCAACTCATCGCACCCGTTTGAAAACCCTACGGCGCTGAGCAACATGGTGCAAATGCTGGCGATCTTTTTGATCCCGGCGGCGCTGTGCTTTGCCTTTGGCGACGTCGTCGGCGATCGCCGCCAGGGACACGCGATTTTGTGGGCAATGACGCTGATCTTTATCGTCTGCGTCGCGGTGGTGATGTGGGCAGAAACCCACGGTAACCCGCACCTGCTGCAGCTGGGGGCGGACAGCAGCCTGAATATGGAAGGCAAAGAGAGTCGCTTTGGCATTCTGGCCAGCAGCCTGTTCGCGGTGGTCACCACCGCCGCCTCCTGCGGCGCGGTCAACGCCATGCACGACTCCTTTACTGCGCTGGGCGGCATGGTTCCCATGTGGCTGATGCAGATCGGCGAAGTGGTCTTCGGCGGCGTGGGATCGGGCCTCTACGGCATGCTGCTGTTCGTCATGCTGGCGGTATTTATCGCCGGGCTGATGATCGGCCGGACGCCGGAATATCTCGGTAAGAAGATCGATGTGCGCGAAATGAAAATGATCGCCCTGGCTATCCTCGTGACGCCCACTCTGGTCCTGCTGGGTACCGCGCTGGCGATGATGACCGATGCCGGACGCGCGGGGATGTTTAACCCGGGACCGCACGGCTTTAGCGAAGTACTGTATGCCGTCACTTCCGCCGCCAATAACAACGGCAGCGCCTTCGCCGGCCTCGGTGCAGCTACGCCATTCTGGAACCTGCTGCTGGCGTTTTGCATGCTGCTCGGCCGTTTCGCGGTCATCGTGCCGGTGATGGCTATCGCCGGTTCTCTGGTGAGTAAAAAGATCCAGCCGACCAGTTCCGGCACTCTGGCCACCCACGATGTGCTGTTTATCGGTCTGCTGATCGGTACCGTGCTGCTGGTTGGCGCCCTGACCTTTATTCCTGCCCTGGCGCTCGGCCCGTTGGCGGAACACTTCTCCTTACTTTAAGTGATGCGGAGCACCCTGTTATGAGTCGCAAACAATTAGCCCTGCTCGAGCCGACGCTGGTGCGCCAGGCGCTGCTGGATGCAGTGAAAAAACTGAGCCCGACGGTACAGTGGCGCAACCCGGTGATGTTCATCGTCTGGATCGGTAGCCTGATAACCACGCTGCTGGCCGTGGCGATGGCCAGCGGGCATCTCGCCGGCAGCGCCGCTTTTACCGCCGCCGTGAGTATCTGGCTGTGGTTTACCGTGCTGTTCGCCAACTTCGCCGAAGCGATGGCAGAAGGCCGCAGCAAAGCGCAGGCCAACAGTCTGAAAGGGGTGAAAAAAACCGCTTTTGCTCGCAAGCTGCGCGCGCCACAGCATGATGCGCCTGTCGACCATATTCCGGCCGAGGATTTACGCAAAGGCGATGTGGTGCTGGTGGAAGCAGGCGATATTATTCCCTGCGACGGGGAAGTCATTGAAGGCGGCGCCTCGGTGGACGAAAGCGCCATCACCGGTGAATCCGCTCCGGTGATCCGTGAATCCGGCGGCGACTTTGCATCAGTCACCGGCGGGACGCGCATTCTTTCTGACTGGCTGGTGATCCGCTGCAGTGTCAACCCCGGCGAAACCTTCCTTGATCGAATGATCGCTATGGTCGAAGGCGCCCAGCGCCGCAAAACGCCGAATGAAATTGCGCTGACGATCCTGCTGATCGCCCTCACGCTGGTGTTCCTGCTGGCTACCGCCACCATCTGGCCGTTCTCCGCCTGGAGCGGCAATGCGGTCAGCGTGACGGTGCTGGTCGCACTGCTGGTGTGCCTGATTCCGACCACCATCGGCGGCCTGCTGTCGGCCATCGGCGTGGCCGGGATGAGCCGCATGCTGGGCGCCAACGTCATCGCCACCAGCGGACGCGCGGTAGAAGCCGCGGGCGACGTTGATGTCTTACTGCTGGATAAAACCGGTACGATTACCCTCGGTAACCGCCAGGCCTCCGCGTTTTTACCCGCTGAAGGCGTAGAAGAAAAAACCCTTGCCGATGCCGCCCAGCTCTCATCTCTGGCCGATGAAACGCCGGAAGGCCGCAGCATCGTGGTACTGGCAAAACAGCGCTTCAATCTGCGCGAGCGCGATCTGCAGTCGCTGCACGCGACCTTCGTCCCCTTCACCGCCCAGACGCGTATGAGCGGGATTAATATCGATCGGCGGATGATCCGCAAAGGCTCCGTCGACGCCATTCGTCGCCATGTCGAGGCCAACGGCGGCCACTTCCCGGCGGACGTCGACCAACAGGTGGAAGATGTTGCCCGTCAGGGGGCGACACCGCTGGTGGTCGCGGAAGGCGAACGCGTGCTGGGGGTTATTTCGCTGAAAGATATCGTTAAAGGCGGGATTAAGGAGCGCTTCGCTCAACTGCGGAAGATGGGCATTAAAACGGTAATGATTACCGGCGATAACCGCCTCACCGCAGCGGCGATTGCCGCTGAAGCGGGCGTCGATGATTTCCTTGCCGAAGCGACGCCGGAAGCCAAACTGGCGCTGATCCGTCAGTACCAGTCCGAAGGCCGTCTGGTGGCGATGACCGGCGACGGTACCAATGATGCCCCGGCGCTGGCTCAGGCCGATGTCGCGGTGGCGATGAACTCCGGTACCCAGGCGGCAAAAGAGGCGGGCAACATGGTGGACCTCGACTCCAACCCGACCAAACTGATCGAAGTGGTGCATATCGGTAAGCAGATGCTGATGACCCGTGGGTCGTTGACTACCTTCAGTATTGCCAACGACGTGGCGAAGTACTTTGCCATTATTCCGGCCGCCTTTGCCGCCGTTTATCCGCAGCTGGCCATGCTCAACGTCATGCACCTGCATTCGCCTGCCTCGGCGATTCTGAGCGCGGTTATCTTTAACGCGCTGATTATCGTCTTCCTGATCCCGCTGGCGCTGAAGGGCGTGAGCTATCGCCCGCTGTCGGCTTCGGCGATGCTGCGCCGTAATCTGTGGGTCTATGGCCTGGGCGGGCTACTGGTGCCATTTATCGGTATTAAAGCTATCGATCTGTTACTGACCCTGACCGGGCTGCTGTGAGGAAAATACCATGTCATTCATTCGACCGGCACTTGTGCTATTTATTCTGTTAACGCTCCTCACCGGTGGCGTCTATCCGCTGCTGACGACGGCTCTTGGGCAGTGGTGGTTCCCGCAGCAGGCAAACGGCTCACTGATCCGGATCGGCGGCGAAGTCCGCGGTTCCAGCCTGATTGGCCAGAATTTTACCACGGCGGGTTATTTCCAGGGGCGCCCTTCGGCGACCGCTGAAACGCCGTACAATCCGCTCGCCTCCGGCGGCAGTAATCTGGCCGCCAGCAACCCGGCGCTGGATAAGGCCGTCAGCGAACGCGTGCAGGCGCTACGTCTCGCCAACCCGGAAGCTGACCCGCGCGTGCCGGTAGAACTGGTGACAACGTCGGCAAGCGGGCTGGATAATAACCTCACGCCGACGGCAGCGCTCTGGCAGGTACCGCGCGTCGCGAAGGCCCGTAATCTGCGTATTGAGCAAGTCACTCGCCTGGTGAATGAGGCGACGCAAACGCCGCTGGCCAGTTTTCTCGGCCAGCCTGTGGTAAATATAGTGCAACTGAATATGGCGCTGGATGCCCTGAAGGATAAGTAAAATGAGTGACGAGCCGCTGCGCCCGGACCCGGACCGCCTGCTGCAACATACCAGCGAGCCGCATCGCGGCAAGCTAAAAGTGTTCTTTGGCGCCTGCGCAGGCGTCGGTAAAACCTGGGCTATGTTGGCGGAAGCGCAGCGGCTGCGCGCCCAGGGGCTGGATATTCTGATCGGCGTGGCGGAAACCCACGGGCGGAAAGAGACCGCGGCGATGCTGGAAGGGCTCAGCACCCTCCCCCAGCGCCGCTTCTCTCATCGTGGGCGTTACGTCCACGAATTCGATCTCGACGCCGCGCTGGCGCGCCGGCCGGCGCTGATCCTGGTTGATGAACTGGCGCACAGCAATGCGCCAGGCTCGCGCCACCCCAAACGCTGGCAGGATGTCGACGAGCTTCTCGATGCCGGTATCGATGTTTTTACCACCGTGAACGTCCAGCACCTCGAAAGCCTGAACGATGTCGTCAGCGGCATTACCGGCGTTCAGGTGCGCGAAACCGTCCCCGATCCCTTTTTTGACGCCGCCGACGATGTTGTGCTGGTCGACCTGCCTCCTGACGATCTTCGTCAGCGCCTGTATGAAGGCAAGGTCTATATCGGCGGCCAGGCGGAGCGGGCTATTGAAAACTTTTTCCGCAAAGGAAACCTGATTGCCCTGCGTGAGCTGGCTTTGCGCCGGACCGCCGATCGGGTCGATGAACAGATGCGCGCCTGGCGCGACCGCCAGGGGCAGGAGAAGGTCTGGCATACCCGCGACACCCTTCTGCTGTGCATCGGCCATAATACCGGCAGTGAAAAACTGGTGCGCGCCGCCGCGCGACTGGCCGCACGATTTGGCAGTATCTGGCATGCGGTTTACGTCGAAACGCCTTCCCTGCACCGTCTGCCGGAAGCGAAACGGCGGGCCATTCTGGCTGCCCTGCGCCTCGCGCAGGAGTTAGGGGCGGAAACAGCCACGCTCTCCGACCCGTCCGAAGAGAAAGCCGTACTGCACTACGCCCGCGAGCACAATCTGGGCAAAATCGTGATTGGCCGTCAGGGAAAACGCCGCTGGTGGAACCGCAGCGGATTCGCCGATCGCCTGGCGCGTGACGCGCCCGACCTCGATCTGGTGGTCATCGCCCTTGATGAGAAAAGCGCCCCGCTGCCCTCGCGGGCCAGCGACAGTCGTACCACCATGGAGAAGTGGCGCTTGCAAATCCAGGGCTGCCTGGTGGCGCTGGCGCTCTGCGCGGTCATTACGCTGGTGGCGATGCAGTGGCTGGTGGCCTTTGAAGCGGCCAACCTGGTCATGCTCTACCTGCTTGGCGTGGTGATTATCGCGCTGCTATACGGCCGCTGGCCGTCGGTGCTGGCGACGGTTATCAACGTGGTCAGCTTCGACCTGTTCTTTGTTTCGCCGCGCGGCACGCTGGCGGTTTCCGACGTACAATACCTGCTGACCTTTGGCGTCATGCTGACCGTCGGTCTGCTGATTGGGAATCTCACTGCCGGCGTCCGCTATCAGGCCCGCGTGGCGCGTTATCGTGAGCAGCGCACCCGCCATCTGTATGAGATGTCAAAAGCGCTGGCGGTCGGGCGCAGCGAGGATGACATTGCCTCGACCAGCGAGCGCTTTATCGCCTCCACGTTCCAGGCCCGCGGGCAGCTGCTGCTCCCGGACAGTAGCGGCAAACTGCACCCGCTCACCCACCAGCCGGGGCTGACCTCGTGGGACGATGCCATCGCCCGCTGGAGCTTCGATAAGGGCCAGCCCGCCGGTGCTGGTACCGATACGCTGCCCGGCGTTCCCTATCAAATCTTGCCGCTGAAAAGCGCCGCCCGGACCTGGGGACTGCTGGTAGTGGAACCCGAAAACCTGCGTCAGCTGATGATTCCTGAGCAGCAGCGCCTGCTGGAAACCTTTACGCTACTGGTCGCCAGCGCGCTGGAGCGGCTGACGCTCACCGCCAGCGAAGAGCAGGCCCGACTCAACAGTGAGCGGGAGAGCCTGCGCAACTCGCTGCTGGCGGCACTCTCCCATGATTTGCGCACGCCGTTGACCGTTCTCTTCGGGCAGGCGGAAATTCTGACGCTCGACCTCGCCAGCGAAGGCTCGAAACATGCTCCGCAGGCCAATGAAATTCGTCAACACGTGCTGAATACGACCCGGCTGGTCAATAATCTGCTGGATATGGCACGCATTCAGTCCGGCGGATTTAACTTACATAAAGAGTGGCTGACGCTCGAAGAGGTGATCGGCAGCGCCCTGCGGATGCTGGAACCGGGGCTCGGCGGGCAGCATATTCAGCTGGCGCTGCCCGATCCGCTGCTGCTGGTTCATGTCGACGGCCCGCTGTTTGAACGGGTGCTGATTAACCTGCTGGAGAATGCGTTGAAATATGCCGGCTCGAAGGCGCAGATCGGCATTACGGCGCAGGATGATGAGCAGCAGCTGCGCTTAGAGGTGTGGGATAATGGTCCCGGGATCCCAACGGGTCAGGAACAGGCTATCTTTGATAAGTTCTCCCGCGGACATAAAGAGTCGGCGATCCCTGGCGTCGGGTTGGGTCTGGCCATCTGTCGTGCGATTGTTGAAGTGCACGGCGGTACGATTAGCGCTCATACGCGACCAGAGGGCGGTGCCTGCTTCCGTGTTACACTCCCCAGGGAAACGGCCCCGGAACTGGATGAATGGACCGGAGCGGCATAACGCTGCCCCGGCCGAATGCCCGCGAGGCGCTGCTGCGCGCCTGCCCGGACTACCGCCGGCGAGAGTATCCTGAGCAAGGCGTTAGCCGCGTTCCGGGCGCTTCTGAAGGAGAGGGTTCTATCTGTCTGAACGGGAATAACGGGTGATAAACGTACTGATTATTGAAGATGAACATGCTATCCGTCGCTTTCTGCGCACCGCGCTGGAAGCCGACGGTATGCGCGTATTTGAAGCCGATACCCTGCAACGGGGCCTTATTGAAGCTGCAACCCGCAAACCTGATGTAGTCATCCTCGATCTCGGGCTACCCGATGGCGACGGCAATGAGTTTATTCGCGACGTGCGCCAGTGGAGTCAGATGCCAATTATCGTGCTGTCGGCCCGTACTGAGGAGCACGATAAAATTGCCGCGCTGGACGCCGGCGCCGATGACTATCTTAGTAAGCCCTTTGGCATTGGCGAGCTGCAGGCGCGCTTGAGAGTTGCGATGCGCCGACATGCCGGCGCGCAAGCCGACGAGCCGCTGGTGCGCTTCGCCGATATCGAAGTCGATATTCCCGCCCGCCGCATCGTACGCGGTGACGAAGAGCTCCACCTGACGCCGATTGAATTTCGTCTGCTGGTGGTGCTGTTAAATAATCCCGGCAAGGTCCTCACCCAGCGCCAGTTGCTCAATCAGGTGTGGGGGCCAAATGCGGTGGAACACAGCCATTATTTACGCATTTACATGGGGCATCTGCGGCAAAAGCTGGAGGTCGATCCGGCGCGCCCGCAGCATTTACTGACCGAAACGGGGATCGGCTATCGGTTTATGCCGTAGCGCGACTCCTGTCGCCATCCTGCGGGCTCCACCGATAAAGCAGGAAAACCTCTGCGAACGGCGGAATGGCGCCATAAAAAAGGGTCCCATGATGACCATGGAACCCTTCTACGTCACTCCGCGGATCAACCGCCTTTTAAAAGGGCGACAATCCCCTGAGAATGCCTGTTCGTTTCACCTGACTCAGGCGTTTTTCAGCACTTCGCTGACGATTTCCACCGCTTCTTTCTCGATCTGCTTACGATGTGCTTCACCGAGGAAGC